>Ga0075120_10002655_pt1 | contig 12760 bp, 15 predicted proteins | sample AntAceMetag02UKL_FD_69792 | JGI IMG/M metagenome (GOLD analysis project Ga0075120, IMG submission 69792) | Saline lake microbial communities from Ace Lake, Antarctica - Antarctic Ace Lake Metagenome 02UKL | ecosystem: Environmental > Aquatic > Non-marine Saline and Alkaline > Saline | place... | reverse complement strand
TTTAAAATCCCATTTTTATGAAATCATTAAACTATTTTAACAATACTTGGCTTGATGAAAAGAATCTTAAAATATCAGCACTTGATCTTTCTGTAATGCGTGGATTTGGCATTTTTGATTATTTAAGAACATATAATAATAAACCCTTTAGACTTAATGATCATATTGATAGATTTTTTAATTCAGCCCATGCACTTGGAATTAAAATAAGACTAACGAAGTCTCAATTAAAAAGCATTGTATTAAAAGGAATTAAAAAGAATAATTTTAAAGAAACAAATATTCGTATTGTCGCGTCTGGGGGAGTTAGTGAAGATATAATAACTCCAGGTAATCCGACAATTATGGTGTTATTTTCTTTAGCTTTAAAATATCCAAAACAACATTACTTAAAAGGAGTAAAAGTAATAACTTATCTTCATAAAAGAGAATTTGCTAATACAAAATCCTTAAATTATTTAACTGGCGTAATGGCTATTCAGCAAGCTAAGCGTAAAAATGCAATTGAAGCTATATATATTGATGATAAAAAAAGAATTTATGAAGGAACTACAAGTAATTTTTTTATTGTTATTAAAAATAAAGTTATTACACCAAAAAAAGACATATTATCTGGTGTTACAAGACAAGTAGTTTTAGAGATAATAAGAAAATTAAAAATACGAATCATTGAAAAAAGCATTTGTTTTAATGATTTAAAACAATCAGATGAAGCTTTTTTAACATCTACAAATAAAGAGATTATGCCTGTTGTAAAAGTAAATAATTTAGTAATAGGAAATGGAAAGGCAGGAAGTATTACAAAAAAGATAATGGATGAGTTTAAAATACTTACTAAAAGTACATAGTATTTTTTTTATATCTTCTTCTAATAATATTTTATATAAATGATTTATTAATATCTTTCGACTACAATATTAATGGGGATTACTGATTATAAAACTGCAAAAGACAGAAGAGATTTTATTAAAAAAAAACTAAACACAAACCTTTCAGATATTAAAAAGGCTTTTATTGATAATGAAAAACATGTTCATTGCGAAAATCTTCTTGGTGGTATTTCTATTCCTTTAGGAGTTGCAGGACCAATAGATATTAAAGGAAATCATGCAAAGAGGAAATATTTTATTCCTCTTGCAACAACAGAAGGAGCACTTGTTGCATCTGTCCAAAGAGGAACAAAGGCAATTTCTTTATCAAAAGGCTGTCAAGTATGTGCTTTGAGAGTTGGAATAACACGCGGACCTGTTTTTTTTATTAAATCTCTTAATCAAAAGCATAGATTTATTAAATGGCTTGAAAGTAATAGAGCAATGCTTGCAAAAAAAGCAGAAAGCTCGTCAAATCATTTGAAAGTAATTAAAATTGAAAATACAAGCTGTGGAAACTATATTTATCTTCGTATATATTATGATACTTCTGACGCTATGGGTATGAATATGGCAACTATTGCTACACAAGAAATTATAAATATAATTGAGAAAAAGGCAAAGATAAAATGTATTTCTATTGCAGGCAACTATGACATTGATAAGAAACCTGCGTGGCTTAATGTAATAAATAAAAGAGGCTTTAGTGTTGAGGCTGAAGCTGTAATAAAAAAAGATATTGTAAAAAAAGTATTAAAAACAACTGCAAAAGATGTGTATAACGTGTGGATAAGTAAGTGTATGATAGGATCCGCAATAAGCGGGTCATTGGGTTTTAATGCTCATTATGCAAATATATGTGCAGCTTTATTTGTTGCAACAGGACAAGATATTGCTCATGTTGTTGAAGGAAGTTTGGGAATAACAACAGTAAATATTTTAGATAATAATGATTTATATATCTCAGTAAGCCTTCCATCTGTATTATTGGGAATTATTGGTGGAGGAACAAAATTAAAAACCCAAAGAGAGGCATTATCAATTATTAAAGTTAAATCATCAATTGAACTTGCAGAAGTATTGGCAGGTGCGGTACTTGCAGGAGAACTTTCTCTTTTAGCTTCTTTAGCAGAAGGGTCATTAGCAAGAATTCATGAGAAATTAGGAAGATAAATATGTCAGGAATTGTATCATACGGCTATTATATCCCCTCCTTTAGAATAACAATAAAGGAGATTGCAGATATGTGGAATAAAAAGGCCTTATCTATTCAAAAATCATTAAATATGCATGAGAAGGCAGTTTCTGGAATAGACGAAGACTCTTTAACAATGGCATATGAGTCAGCGTGTCATGCCCTTTTAGATGTGAAGATAAAAAGAAGTAAGATAAAGGCATTATTTTTTGGTACAGAATCCCCCTCATATGCTGTAAATCCTTCTTCAACAATATTAGGTGATTTATTGGGCCTGGATAATAATTATTTAGCATATGATACTCAATTTGCATGCAAGGCAGCAACAGGCGCAATAATATCATCCATTGGCTTATTAAAATCAAACATGGCAGAATATGTATTAGTTTGTGCTTCTGATAAAGCAACAGCAAAACCTCATGATGCTTTAGAATATACTGCGGCTTCAGGTTCAGTAACACTTCTTTTAGGGAAAACCGATATTATTCTTGAAATTGTTGATTTTGAATCGTTTTCAACAGATACTCCTGACTTTTGGAGAAGGGAAGGGATTCGTTATCCTTCTCATGGTGGAAGATTTACTGGAAAACCATCATACTTTTATCATATTGAGAAATCTACCCAAAGCTTATTGAAAAAACAAAAATTACATCCTGAAGATTTTAAACATGCAGTATTTCATATGCCAAATGGAAAATATCCTATTCAAATTGCACAAAGTTTAGGTTTTAAGAAATCACAAATAGAAAAATCATTAATTGTTTCATATCTAGGTAATTCATATACCGCCTCATCTTTAATGGGACTCATGTCTGTGCTTGAAACAGCCTGTGAAGGAGACTTGATATTCTTAGCCTCATATGGCTCTGGAGCAGGATCTGATGCATTTGTTCTTAAAGTAACAAAGAATTTAAAAAAAAGAAGAAAAGATTTTAAATCAAAATTAAAAGATAAAAAATATATTAATTACACAACATATTTAAAATATATGAATGCTGTATGAATTCAATAATAGGTTATTATACAACTTGTTTTGGAGAGTTATGGGATAAGTCGCTTTTTGATTTAGTAAAAGAATCAATACAAGGAGTGTTTAAGAGTGCGTGTATAGAAAAAAGACAGATTGATGCAGTATTTTTTGGAAATATGCTAGCAGGCATTCTTGAAAATAATCTTCACAGCTCATCTAAAATTGCTGAAATATTAAAAGTAAATATTCCTGTATTTCGAGTTGAATCTGCATGTGCATCAGGCAGTATTGCATTTCACCTGGCAAATCAATATCTTAATTCAAAATCAGGAAAAACAGTTCTTGTAATAGGTGCAGAAAAAATGACTGATTATCCAGTGCAGGAAATCACAAATGCATTACTTGGAGCATTATCTGGAGAAGAGCAGGCAGCTGGATTAACATTTCCCGGAGCTTATGCGATGATGGCAAAAGCATATATGAAGAAATATGGTTATGGAGAAAAAAGCTTAGCTTATGTTTCATTTAAAAATCATTTTCATGGGAGCTTAAATAAACAGGCTCATTTTCAAAAAAAAGTAACAATAAGAAATATATTAGAAAGCCCATATATTGCAGACCCTTTAAAAATATTTGATTGTTCTCCAATTTCTGATGGAGCTTGTTCTCTTATTCTTACGTCAGATAAAAGCCTTATTAAAAAAGCAAAACATTCAGTTTCTGTGCTTTCCTGTGAAACAGCAACAGATACAATTTCCTTAAAAAAAAGAAAAAAAATATATGAACTTGAGTCAACAAAAATTGCGGCAGACAAAGCTTTTAAAAAAGCCAAATTAAAAAGAAAAGATATTAATGTTGCAGAGGTTCATGACTGCTTTAGTATTGCAGAAATACTTGCAATGGAGGATCTTGGATTTTGGAAAAAAGGGAAAGGTGGAAAATTAATAACTTATGGTTTAACAATGCTTGGGTCAAATTCAAAGCCTATTGTAAACACATCAGGAGGTTTGAAATCTGCAGGTCATCCAGTTGGGGCAACTGGAGTAAAACAAATAGGAGAAATATTTTTACAGCTTACAAATCAGGCACAAAATAGGCAGGTAAAAAACTTAAAGTATGGATTAGCTCATAATATTGGAGGATCTGGAGGAACAGCAGTAGTTACTATTTTAGGAAAAAAGTCATGATAAGTCCTATAAAGCTTTGGAGAAGACAAAAAGAAATTAAAGACAAATTAGGAAAAAAAGGAAAAATATTAACATGGACAGTTATTCACATATCCCCAACAGCGTTTATAAAACAGGTACCATATTGTGTTATTTTAGTTGAGTTTGAAAATGGAAATCAAGCAGTTGGGCAGCTTGTCAATTATGAAAAAAAAGATATGAGAATTGGAAAAAGAGTAATTGGTATATTAAGAAAATTAAAAGAAGTGGGAAAAGAAGATGTTATTATATATGGATTAAAATTTAAGCTAATATGAAAAAAATATCATATTTTGCACCAGCAAAAGTAATTATCTCAGGAGAACACTCAGTTGTTTATGGAAAACCAGCTCTTGTTTGTGCTTTAGATTTAGAACTTAAATTTTCTGTTTGGGAAAGTAATATAACTTCAAAAGATAAAAACACTTTGATTATTTCAAAAATTGTTAAAAAGTACTTAAAGGAAAATAACATAAAGTTTAATAATAAATCTTTTTTATATAAGGTTAAATCAAATATTCCAATAGGAAGAGGATTGGGGTCATCTGCCGCTTTTTCTGTTGCTGCGGTTGCTTCGTTTCTTGAGTTTTTTACCAATAAAAACTATGAGAATAAAAAAGAGATTATTAATAATTTAGCGTATTTGGCTGAAAAACATTTTCATAAAGACCCTTCAGGCGTTGACAACAGCATTTCTTGTTTTGGAGGCTTATTGTATTATAGAAAAGAATTTGAATTTCTAAAAAATATTTCAGAGCTTAATTTTAAGTTTCCAAAAAAGATTGAAGCAAAGCTTTATCTTATTGATTCAGGAGCTCCAAAAGAAAAAACTGTAGATATGGTTGAAAATGTACGTAAGCTGTATTGTAAAGATATAGAAAAAATAGAAGATTTATTAAATAAAGCTGAAAAAATAACAAAGAGAATTCTTATTTCAATCTTAAAACAAGACATTGATTTTCTCAAAAAAAATATATTAGAAAATCAGATAATACTTGAAGACCTTGGAGTTGTTTCAGATAAAACTAAAAGATTATTAAAAAGCTTAAAAAGTTTTGGAATAGGAAAAATAACTGGAGCTGGAGGAAAGAAAAAGGGCTCGGGTTTTATATTATTTTTAAGTGAAAATAATAAAGCCTTGGAAAAATACTTAGCAAAAAACAATATTTGTTATTATAATTTTAAACAAGACTTTAAGGGTTTAAGAAAGGAATAATTTATGAAAATAAAAGTATCCGCACCAGGAAAATTAATGCTTTTTGGAGAACATGCAGTAGTTTATGGTCATCCTTGTATAGTTACGGCAGTTGATAAAAGGCTTTATTTAAAAGCAGAGATAATTGAAGATATTGAAGACAGGATAATTGCTCCACAGGTTAAAGAAAGCAGATTTGTTTTAGAGTCAATTGCATGTTTTAAAGACAGATTTAATATTAAAAAAAATGTAAAAATTAAAACAAATGGAGATTTTTCCCATAGGGTAGGGCTTGGTTCTTCATCTGCTGTTACTGTTGCAACATTTAAAGCATTAAGTAAATTATTTAAAAAAGATCTTTCATTAAGAGAAATATTTGATTTAAGCTATTACGTAAATATTAAAATTCAGGGGTTGGGGTCAGGATTTGATATTGCAGCTGCAACATTTGGAAAAACAATATATTTTGAAAAAGCAGGTAAAACAATTCAGCCTTTAAATACAAAACCATTTTCTCTTGCTGTAGGGTATTCAAAGCTCAAAGCAGATACTCCATTTTATGTAAGAAAAGTAGCAGAAGCTTTTAAATCAAGAAAAAAAGAAATGCATAATATTTTTGCAGATATTACAAAGATTGTAAACAAGGCAAGAAAAAGCATTGAAGAGGCAAATTATAATCAGTTGGGAGAGCTTATGAATAAAAACCATGCTTTACTGCAAAAACTTGGAGTAAGTATCCCAAGACTTGATAAAATGATTGAGTTTTCACTTAAAAAAGGGGCATTAGGAGCAAAATTATCAGGAGCTGGGGGTGGAGACTGCATGATTGCATTAGTTAGTCCAAACAAGCGCTTAGATGTTGAAAATGCAATTGAAAAAGCAGGAGGAGAAGTAATTAGAGTAAAAAATAATACACAAGGAGTTAGGATTGAAAGCATTGAGAAATAAGAATAAAAAAATAAGAACAAAGAAATAATTAAAAAATTATTAAATAACAGTTTTTATGAAAGTTACTGCTCATGCTAATATAAATATTGCTCTTATTAAATACTGGGGAAAAAGAGATGAGAAATTGATTTTGCCATATAATTCTTCTTTGTCTTTAACTTTAGCAGATTATGGAACTACTACAACTATTGAATTTGATAAAAAGTATAAAAAAGATGAATTTGTTTTAGATGGGAAGAGGTATTTAGAAGGAGATGAATATGATAGAGTAGTTGGTCAATTGGATTTGATAAGAAAGCAGGCTAAATTTAAAAGTAAAGCTAAAATAGTTTCTATAAATAAAGTTGAGACTACAGCAGGACTGGCTTCTTCTGCTTCTGGAGCTGCAGCATTGACAACCTCAGCTTCTAAAGCTGCAGGTTTAAACTTATCAAGTAAAAACTTATCAATTATAGCTCGCCAAGGTTCTGGATCCTCTACTCGAAGCATTTTGGGTGGGTTTGTAGAGTGGACTAAGGGAGTTAAAAAAGACGGTAGTGATAGTTTTGCCAAACAGTGGTTTGATGAAAATTATTGGCCACAATTAAGAGTGATAGCTGTAGTAGTTAGTTTTTTTAAAAAAAAGATTAAAAGTCGAGTTGGTATGAAACAAACAGTAGCAACCTGTCCTTATTATGAATGCTGGTTAAAAACTATAGATCAGGATTTGGTTGAAATTAAAAAAGCCATTAAAGCTAAGGATTTTGTCAAAATGGGAGAAATCAGTGAACATAACTTTTTGAAATTACATGCTTTGATGATGACTACCAAGCCGCCAATAATCTATTGGCTACCAAAATCAGTTGAACTGATTCATCTTGTGCAAGCATGGAGAGATGAAGGTTTGTCTGTTTATCTAACCATGGATGCAGGACCCCAAGTAAAAATTTTATGTCTTCAAAAAGATGTAAAAAAAATTCAAGCCAGATTAAAAAAGATTTCTGGAATTCGTAAAATAATTGAACTTAAGCTAGGCAAAGGAGTGGAGTATTTAGATAAACATTTGTTTTAAAATAACCTGTGTTTGTAAATAAACCTTCAAAAGGAGCAAGATTAATTAAAAATTAGCCTTTTTAAATTAAATAGTATTAATCGTTAATACTTGGAATTGTAAATTGAAAAAATCCTTCATCTTCAAAAATATGAAGAATATCTACAGTTAATACTCTGAAAACTACTAGAACGAAAATAAGTACAATTATTCCAATAACAGCATTCATTATTTTCTGTTGAGCTTTTGTTAATTTTTCCTTATCTCCAGATGATATAATCCAATCTAGAGCTCCCCACATAAGATAAAGAAGCATAAGTATTCCAGCGGTAAACATAAAAATCTTTATCCCCAAACCAATAAATCCTGCTATTGCATCTTGAGGATTACTTGGAATAGAATCGACAGGTGGAGTTATTATTCCAATTAAATCATCTACGTCATTTGCCATTAATTTCATAAAATTGATTTATTAATTATAACTCCAATAAGTTTAACAATTGCAAAACTTAATACAACAATAAATAATCCCACAATAGCATAAGTAAAATATTCCTTTGCTTTTTTTAAGTTTTCAGGATTATCTCCAGCTTTTATCCAATTAAGACCTCCTAAAACAAGCATAAATAAACATGCAATTCCAGCTCCAACCATTAGAATTGGCATGATTAAATTTATGATAGAACCAATAGATTCAAATCTGGCTGGAACAAATGTATTTTCATTAATTTCAAAGACGGCATATACCATGCTTTTTTAAGCATATATCATAGAGCTTTTTAATTCAAGGCTAATCATATGTTATACTTCTTTTTAGTGTTTTATATATATCAAACATGACAAATAAATTTTTACCCAAACATGTTGCAATTATTCCTGATGGAAATCGAAGATGGGCTAAAGAAAGGCACTTTCCTGTATTTAAGGGTTATGCTAAAGGAAGCGATGTTATTTTTCAGATATCACAAAAGGCAAGAGAAATGGGTATAAAAACATTATCTGTTTGGGGATTTTCAACAGAAAACTGGACAAGGTCAAAAAGAGAAGTTAATTTACTTATGAAGGTATTTGAAAAGAGAATTGATAAGCAGTTAGATGAGGCAATGGAAGAAAAAGTAAGGATGCTGCATATTGGCAAAAAGACAAGAATTAATAGTGGTTTAAGGAAAAAGATAGAGAATGCTGAAAAACAGACAAAACATTTTAAAAACAATTACTTTGTATTTGCTCTTGATTATGGAGGAAGAGATGAGGTATTAAGAGCAATAAAGAAAATATTTAAAAAAAATAAGTCGCTTGATATTAATAAGTTAACAGAAGATGAGTTTAGTAAATATCTTGATACAAAAGACCTTCCTAATCCCAACCCAGATTTAGTTATTCGAACAAGCGGAGAAACTAGAACATCAGGATTTTTGATTTGGCAGGCAGCATATTCAGAATATATCTTTTGTAAAAAATATTTTCCTGATTTTAATAAACAGGATTTTGAAAAATGTATTTTAGAATATTCAAATCGCAAAAGAAGATTTGGAAAATGAGATAAGAAGTTTTTGATATACTAGTTATATATGTTTACGCCTTCATTTAATATTACAAATAAAATTCTTAAAAATATATCTAATATTGAAGCTGCTGAAGAAGTAATTAAACATTCTCTTCTTCTTCCTTTATGGGAAAAGCAGTTTAAAGAAGATGCAATTGTAAGATCAGTATTTCATGGTACACATATAGAAGGAAATAAACTTCATAAAGATGAAGCAAAAGACGTTCTTTTAGGCAAAGAGGTTATTGCTCGTCCAAGAGACATTCAGGAAGTTATTAATTATAGAAAAGTAATTGAATATATTGAGGATGAAGCTACAAGAAAGATTAATAAAATTACAGAACTTGTAGTAAAAAAACTCCATAAAATTATTATTAATAAGATATTAGATGATGAGGCAGGGAAATATAGAGTAAAACAAGTAGTTGTAAAAAATTCAAAAACAGGAGAAATAACATTTAGGCCTCCAAAACCTATTGAAGTTCCATTTCTTATGAGAGAGTTTCTATATTGGCTAAATAAGGATGATAATAATGAATCAATTCATCCAATATTAAAAGCAGGTATTGCACATCATGAGTTGGTACGCATACATCCTTTTATTGATGGAAATGGAAGAGTTGCACGTGTAATTTCAACCCTTATTCTTTTTCTTGGAGGTTATGATATTAGACGCTTTTTCTCATTAGAAGAATATTATGATAAAGATGCAGTTTCATACTATGAAAGTTTACAAAGGGCTTCATCAGGCGATTTAACAAATTGGCTTGAATATTTTACTTTTGCAACAGCTGCTGAATTTGAAAAAATAAAAAATAAAGTATTAAAATTGTCTAAAGATGTAAAATTAAAAGAGAAGTTTGGAGGAAAACAGATTTATTTGACAGAAAGGGAAATGAAAATAATTGAATATATTCAGGAAATTGGATATTTACAAAACAGGACATTTCCATCAATATTTCCTGATATCTCTGAAGATACTGTACTTAGAGATTTGCAGAATTTAATAAAAAAAGGATTAATAAAAAAAATTGGAAGTACAAAAGCGGCTCGATATGAAATAGTTTAAAAGCTATGGACCAAAAGTTTCTAGAGATGATGTATTTAGGATTTCTTTTGCCGGGTTTATTTTCTTTAACTCTTGTTGCAGAAGGCCTTTACAAAGTCTCAAAACATGAAGATGGTTTTTTTACTTTTGCACTCGGAACTCTTTTTCTAGTCGGATTAGGACTAGCTTATTTATTTTTAATTGGGAAATGAAATTTAATAAACTTTCCGTTTACTTTGAAAAAATTGAAAAAACTTCTTCAAGGTTAAAAATAACAGAATATTTATCAGAGCTTTTCAATAATCTTAGTCTTGAAGAAATTGAAAAAGCAAGTTATCTTCTTCAAGGAAGAGTTGCTCCATTATTTGAAAGAAAAGAATTTGGTATGGCTGAAAAAATGGTTATTAAAAGTGCGGTTCTTGCATTAAATCTAGACAAAAAGCTTTTTGAAAAGAATTACAAAAAAATTGGAGATATTGGAAAAACAGTTGAATATTTTAAAAAACAAATACAGTCTTTTGATGAAAAAGACTTATCAATATTAGATGTATATAGTGATTTGAGAAAATTAGCAATAGCAGGAGGAGAAGGTTCACAGGAAATAAAAATAAATATATTAGCAAATTTAATTCGGCAGCTTGATTCATTATCAGCAAGATATTTAATTCGTATTCCGCTTGGAGTAATTAGACTTGGATTTTCTGATATGACAGTACTTGACTCTTTTTCTTGGATGGTAAAAGGAGATAAAAGTTTTAAAACAGTAATTGAAAAAGCATATCATGTTTGTCCTGATTTAGGTTTAATTGGAAGAATCATAAAAGAAAAAGGAATAAAAGGCTTGCAAAGTATTAAGCCTTTAGTTTTTACTCCAATTATTATGATGAGAGCAGAAAGACTTTCTTCAGGGGAAGAAATTATTAAGCAAATAGGAAAATGTGCCATTGAACCAAAATATGATGGTTTTCGTTTGCAAGTTCATTTCAAAACAATAAATTCAAAAAAAGAAGTAAAATTATATTCAAGAAGCCTAGATGATGTTTCATATATGTATCCTGATATTTGTGAAGGCGTAAAGCAGGAATTAAATGTAAGTCAAGCAATTATTGAAGGAGAAGCAATAGGATTTAATAGAAATACAGGTAGTTTTTTACCATTTCAAGAAACAGTTCAAAGGAAAAGGAAATATGATATTGGTAAAAAAGCAAAAGAAATTCCGCTAAAGCTTTTTGTTTTTGAGCTTTTGTACTTAAATGGCAAAAGCTATCTAGATAATTCTTTTACTGAGCGAAGACAGGCATTAAGTAAAATAATAAAAGCAAGTGGAGATATCCATAAAGATACACTTATGCTTGCTCCAGAGGATGTTATTGATAATGGTAGAAAAATAGAATTATCATTTGATGATGCTGTAACAAAAGGGTTGGAAGGAATAATTGCTAAGAAATTAAATGGTACATATCAGCCAGGGGCAAGGGCATGGAACTGGATTAAGTTTAAAAGAAGTTATTCTTCAAAAATTGAAGATACTATTGATTGCTTGGTAATGGGATATGATTATGGAAAAGGAAAAAGAACTAAATTCGGAATTGGAGCATTTTTAGTTGGAGTATATGATAAAAAATCAGATTCATATTTAACTATTGCAAAAATTGGAACAGGATTAACTGATAAAGAATGGAGAGAATTAAAAAAGAAAACAGAAGAATTAAAATGTGAAAACAGGCCATCAGCTTATTATGTTGATAAACAAATGAATGTCGATGTTTGGATAGATCCTTTGCTGATTGTTGAAATTAAGGCAGATGGAATAACAAGATCACCAACTCATACAGCTGGAAGAATTATGAAGAAAACAAAAACAGGCAAAGCATTAGAAGTTGATATCGCAGGATATGCGCTTCGTTTTCCACGCCTTGAGAGCTTTAGAGATGATAAAAGACCAGAAGAAGCAACTACATTAAGCGAACTTACAAAATTATATAAAAGACAAAGATAAATCATATTATGAAACATCATAAATATTATAAAAATAAATATATTCTGGCATTTGTAAAAATGGTTCTTATCTTAGCCTTTATTCATATTTTTGTATTATTTGTATATTTTTTGAAAACTGGCAGATTGGAAGTATTAAGCATCTTTAATATTCTTAGTTTCAATCTCCTTTTTCCAAATATTGTATTTTACAAAATAAACCCCGTATATTCTGTTTTATTTATTACTTTTATTTACTTTATAATTCTCAATCTTTTAAATAAGAAAAAATAGATATTTTTGTATAATATACTGTTCTTATGAAATTATTCTATTCAATAATAATTCCTACTTTAAATGAGGAGAAATACCTTCCATTATTATTAAGCGATCTTAATAAACAAAAGGAAAAGAATTTTGAAGTTATTATTGTTGACGGTAGCTCAATAGATAATACAAAGAAAGAAGCAGAGAAATTTAAAAAAGCCTTTCCCTTAAGTTTTTTTACTGTAAAAAGAAGAAATGTTTCTTTTCAAAAAGATTTTGGTTCAAAAAAAGCAAAAGGCAGTTATTTGATATTTTCTGATGCAGATTCAAGAATTGGAGACACTTTTATTAAAAAACTAAATAAAGAGGTTTCAAAAAGAAAATATTTAATATATCTTCCTGCCTTAAGTACAAAAGATTTATCTTATCAAGATAAAACAATGATAAAATTAGCAAATTTAATTATTGAAGCTTCTCAAATAAGCAAAACACCGGCTCCAACAGGAGGAT
>Ga0075120_10002654_pt1 | contig 12762 bp, 11 predicted proteins | sample AntAceMetag02UKL_FD_69792 | JGI IMG/M metagenome (GOLD analysis project Ga0075120, IMG submission 69792) | Saline lake microbial communities from Ace Lake, Antarctica - Antarctic Ace Lake Metagenome 02UKL | ecosystem: Environmental > Aquatic > Non-marine Saline and Alkaline > Saline | place... | reverse complement strand
TGTTGGCAAGGTTAGCTTCAGCCTTGGGCAGAAGGGAATAAAACTTATCGATCAATTTTTTCTGGATTACAGTCTGGTTTATGAAATTGTCAGAGATTGGATCGTTTGAGAATTGCTGACGAGCTGATTCAATTTCCATCTGAGAGATTCTGGCCCTATCTTTCCAGGCAATCAGTTCAATTTCATAAAGTTCGTTAAATTTTTCGATAGCCTTATCCCAGCCGGCCTCGGCAATCAGCTTGACAAGTTCACCAGCCTTTTCCTTAGCGATTTCAGTTGCCTTTAAGCGTTTGTAATCGTCAATTACAATCTTCCTAAGCGAATAAATATCATCCTCGGCGTCTATTATATCCGAGAGAAGTTCAGGCAGGTTCTTATCATACGCCAGATCGATATCCACCGGAACAGCGGCCTCTGCGGCGGATACAATCCTCACCACGGCAGCCATTCGGCCTCTTGCATCATTCATAGGCCCGATGTTTTGATACATCTTGGGGGTTGGTATATCAAATGGACCGAGTTTTGTTGCGCCAAGTTCATCAATAGCAAAGGCAACTGTTGACAGGCGAATTGGCACCCTGCTTTGGCCTCTGATGATAAGTGTGCCGAGATATTCGTTGTTCTGTATATCCTGAGCAGTGATTAAAGCAGTACGACCGGTCTGTATTTTGATTTTATGTATTTTGCCAGTCTCCTCGGCCACTTTCGTGTAATCACCAGCGGCTTTTTTGAAATCTTCACTTGTTGCAGTCTCAAAATCCAGATTCTCAAAACCTGCTTCAACCAACTCAGTTGCATCGCCGAGAATTTCTGTTACTTTGGCGTTTATTTTATTTTGCATTAGATCCGCTCTGATCTCCTCGGCCACTTCAGCATAAGTTTTCTGGCGAGGAATCATAGGCGAGTTGGGGTCATTGGCGTCCTGGGGAACCTGTTCAGTATAGTCAGAAGGGAATTGCTGATAATAATCTTCCATCTCAACAGATGTAGGAGCTTTTACCAACTTTTTGACATCATCCAGCATCACGGTCATATATTCAACCGCCACCTTCGCTGGCTGCTTATAACCAAACCCGAAAGGATTTTCCTCGCTGGGTCGGCTAGGAAAATATTTTTTGTATGAATCAAAATGTTTTTGTAATTCATCTTCTCCCGGCTCGGCCTGGTCGTCAACAAAAAGCGAAGCGTCAAGTGCGACAAATTCAGCATTTATTTTCTCAGAAGTTCTTGCGAAAGTGTTCTGCAGCTGAGCGGTTGTAATATTTTCACAGGAAGTTGAAATTCGGCAATACATCGAAATGGCAAGAAGATCGGCAAAGGTTTTTAACACCTGATCTTCTGTTACAGATCTGTTAGCCACCAAAGCGTTGACCAGATCAGCGGCCTGTGCGTTTCCTTCGGTAAGTTGTGGAATTAGACTTTGCAAAATTCGGCCTGCACTTTCTATTGAAACGCCGCAACCAAAACTTTCTGCTTCAGCTTTTAACAGGATCCAGAAAATCTCGCTTCTACTTCGTGCTTGGGCAAAAAATTCATCTATCCGGGCAGGGTTTATATTTAACCTGTTTCGCATAACCGTCATTTTAAGGTTGTCGCTCACCGCCGCAGCCTGGGAGAACTCCGGAAAGAGTAATTGGCCGAGAAAGATGCTTTTGAAATCATTCTGACGAAGGAGGAACTGGTCAGCGTATAAACCGCGAAGTATCCTCAGTTTTTCAGAAGCCGCCGCAATGTCTCTGCCGGTTATCTTCCCGCTATTGGCATAATTGGCCATAACCGGATTTCCTCGGGAACCAGGCATGGAAAGCTTCTGCAACAGCCCAGGCATAATAAAAGCCACCATTATCAAAATGACGAAAACCGCCATCAGCTTAGTCATATTCTTACGGATCAACTTGACCAGATTCATAATCTACACTCCAAATTTAGTAATGTTACGTTGCGATTAAACGAGTTTGTTTAGCCATTTTACTGCCAACTGGCTTGATTGCATAGTAAAGGTTTCTGTAAATATCGTATTTTTTGCTGTAAACGTCAAGGTTCTTTTTATTTGGGGTAAATGTTCGGCTCGGTTTTACCCACATTTTTGCAGCTTCTTTTGGTGATGAAACCACTCCCGCCCCCGCCGCTGCCAGCATCGCTGCACCAAAACAGCCCGCCTCACTAATATTGAGCGATACAATCGGCAGCCCTATGATGTCAGATTTTAGCTGCATCCATATTTCGCTTTTTGCTCCACCCCCAACGGCTCTGAGTTCTTTAATTTCGTTGCCCGCCTTGGCCAGAATTTCTACATTTAGATTCATTTCATAAGTAATCCCTTCGAGAAGTGCCTTGATGAATTGGCCACGAGTGGTTGTTAAATCAAGCCCAAGGATCGCGCTAGTAGGGGAAGTATCAAAATGAGGTGTGCCGGTCGGGGTGAAATGCGGCAGAACAAATATATTTGTTGGTTCGGAGGGTATCTGTCGCAAAAGAAGGTCGTAAACATCTTTTCCGGCATCTTTTGCCTGGCGGTTTTCTTCGGCGCCGAATTCGTCCCTGAACCAGCGAAGTAAATTACCGCCGGTAAGGTTGAACGCTACAGTGGTGTAAAGACCTTCAACCACATGATGATAGGTTGCCAGATTTGATTTTCGCAGTGTATCGCTGAGTAAAAGTTTCTCAAAAGCCGGACATATACATTCGACCGTTCCCGTCGCGTAAATTGCCACGCCAGGCTCCACAGCGCCAGCACCTAGTGCTCCGCACGGCTGATCATGACCACCGGCAACAACGATAACATCTTTAGAAAGATTCAATTGTTCACCGATATCAGGTTTGATTTTTCCAACAACCGTCCCTGAAGGAACAGGTTGGCTGAGCACATCCTTACTGATGCCGACACTGTCAAGGATTGTGTCGCAAAAACTTTTCGAGGTAACGTCAAATAACATTGTTCGCCCGGCCATGCTGTAATCAATTACCGTCTGTCCTGTTAATTCGTAGCCAAGCAGGTCTTCAAAGCATAGAATCTTTGAGGCGTTGTCCAGTATCTCAGGATAGTTCTCCCTCAGCCAGGCCAGCTTAAAAAGTGAACACATTGTGTGTGGCGAAGCACCTGTTGTTTTGTACAGATTATCAAGTCCGAGTTGCTCGGTGAGCTGCTGCACCTGTTTTTGGCATCGCATATCAGATGATACCATAGCATTACAGAGGTATTTGTCGTTACGGTCAATTACGGTAAACGCCTCACCCTGGCTGGCCGTGGCAATCGCAACTACGGGATCGGAATTTTTTACCTCCATGGCCACCTGAGCAATACAATCTTTGCAGTGGTTGATAACGACCCTGGGGTCAAGCTCGGCCCAGCCGGGATTGGGAGACAGAACCGGATATTCTCTGTAGGCAGTCGCCAGTGCATCACCCCTATCGTCAAAAGCGATAACCTTGCAGCCGGTTGTACCAATATCAATGCCCATAAAGGACATAGTCTAACCTTTCATTTTATCAGTCTGGGTTTATCACATCTCTGCTGTTTTGAATGTCCAGAGTTTCTTTCAATATTCGGCACACCTCCTGATAGACAGCATCTTGCGCTTCAGCGACAGTTTCGCCGCAATTCACCGCTTTCTCATATACCTGGCGAATGTCCGTCCCGATATTTATTTTGGCAATACCATTTTTAATAGCCGCCCGGATTGATTCGACTGCTATGCCCGAGCCGCCGTGCAAAACAAGAGGTTTTTTAACAGCAGCTTTCAATTTTGATAAATGTTCGATATTGATTCTTGCTTGGACTTTTTTAACGTCTTTGGCACTGCCCTGAATTGCGCCGTGAATATTGCCACAAGCCACCGAGAGCCAGTCAATACCCGTCTGCTGCACAAATGCCACAGCTTCATCTACAGAAGTAAATCCCTTCCCGGATTTGTAAAGTTCTTCATAAGGCGGCAAAGGCCCCGCCTCATGCCCCAACACGGCGCCGAGTTCAGCTTCGACAGCGATACCTTTATCTTTCGCCAGCCCAACAACTTCCTTAGCCGCGACAATGTTCTCCGCCAGTCCTAGCCGTGAGCCGTCAACCATTATTGAATCAAAGCCCAAATCTACTGCTTTTTTTAAGATGCCGATATAATCGATACGCCTGTCATCCTCGTCAATTACCGGCACATGGTCTTGATGCAATCGCGTCCATCGCTCCTTGCGACACTTGCAGTACTCAGCAAAGATCGCTTCCTGGCTTTTAGCCTCAAAACGTTCCCATTCACACGCGGCCACAGCGATAAACCCAAAAGCGTTTGTATTCTCAAGTGCCTTTGCCACCGGTGCCATCATCGGCAAATATGGAATATTAAAAGCGGGTATGACTGTCGCATTTTGGTAAGCATTGAGCATTAACTCGTTATTTGTACGGGGCGATCCACCCTGATTTACGTCATTCGGCATTACAAAAAGTCCTCATCTGGATAATCATTATGTTACATTACACTATTTATAGAATAGTCTTATACCTTAATATGTGTAATTTGACAACCATAAACCAGCATGGCTCCAGCCAGCGCCGCCAGGCAAATAGTTTCACTTGACTTTGAGCGGTATACGGCGGTATTATGAAGTCCGAGGAAATTTCAGGAGCAGGAAAAGGGATTTTCGAATATGGCATTACTCATAGGGATAGATGAAGCGGGGTTTGGGCCGATTTTAGGGCCGTTAGTGGTCTCCGCGGTAGAATTTGCGGTTCCGGACGAACTGCTCAAATCCGATATGTGGCACTTGTTGAGCAATAGCGTCTCCGACAGCAAAAAACACCTTTCCGGCCGCCTGCTCATCGCCGACAGCAAAAAAGCATACAACCGCTCAGCCGGCCTTGGCCACTTGCAAAGAACCGTTCTCGCCTCGCTGGCCTGCCTTGAAAAACAACCAGAAAATTTTGACCAGCTCCTCTCCCTGCTCTGTCCCGAATGCAAAGATCGGTTGGCAAATTACCCATGGTATAATGGCCGCCTGGACTGCCGCTTCGATGCGGACAAAGACGACATCGCCATAGCGGCAAAAACTTTCAGAGCCGACCTGGATGCAAGCCAAATGAAACTGTTGAACATCAGCAGTTTTTGTTTCGATGTCGGCTACTACAATGAAATGGTCGGCAAAGTTAAGAATAAATCCACCGTCTTGTTTACCGCACTTTGCGGGCTGATACAAAAAGCCCTCACACGTTCGAACGGCCAGAATTGACAAATCGTAATAGACCGTCAAGGCGGAAGAACGCATTACACACAGCCGTTAAGGCGAATGTTCTCGCAGATGAATTTGACCGTACTAAAGGAAAACGACAAGCTAAGCAGTTACGAACTAACCGGCTCAGGCAAAACCGTTCGACTGCATTTCATCGTCAAAGCCGACGACAATCATCTACCCGCCGCACTGGCTTCGATGACGAGCAAGTTCCTGCGCGAGTTATTGATTCAGCGTATCAACGCGTATTTTGCCTCTCACTGTGCCGACTTGAAGCCAACGGCCGGCTACTGGAAAGACGGCTGCCGTTTTATTGAGGACTTGAAAAAATTTATCCCGCACATCGAGTACAACCACCAACAATTAATCCGAAGCCGATAAGTGAGGTATAATTATATGAACGTCGGGCATCTGAACATAGATTATCTTGCACACGTTTGTTTTTGCTTCCAAACCCCACAGGGAGTGATCTTGCTGACAGACCCGTTCTTCGCTGACGGTTTTCAATGGAATGGGCACTTTGAAAAGTATCTCTCACCTCCAGCCATAAAGCCTCAGGATATTGATATATGTGATGTAATATTTGTCTCACACGAACACGGCGACCACTTTGACCCAGATGCTATCATAACCATCCAGCAGAACAGCCAAGCCAAAGTCATAGCCCCCGTTGAGGTACTCGAAATACTGAAACAAAAAGGCGCAGCAGCGGAACTTTTACTACCTGCAGAAGAAGGCGGACGATTCGATTTCAAAGACCTCTGCCTGCACACATATTGCGGATACGACAATTCTATCGACCCAGAGGGACGAGCCAACAAGTTCTCCCTCGCCGTCGAATGCCGGGGCACTAATATCTTTTTCAGCGGCGACTGCCATACATTACCGCCGGCGACCATAGGCAAAAATTTCGAGGCAATGTTCTGCTGGCCTGTTCCAGAGGATGAAAAGCTTGTTCGCCTTTGTGCCGGCATTAACACTAATAAATTTGTCATGATGCACGGCGACCGCTTCACTCCCGGCGATTTTATCTGCAACCTGGATTATGCTGAGCAAAAAAAGCGTATCGAAAAACTCATACCGAAGATGGAAGCAATTATCCCTACACGAATTAAAACCATTGCCGAGCTATTGGCATACAAAAGCGAGGTTGATCATGAGTGAAGAACCAAAAGAATTTATTTTAGCTTATTGTGGACTGCTTTGTTCGAAGTGTGGAGCGTATGTGAAGGGCCGCTGTAAGGGTTGCCACAGCGATAAACCGATGAACAGAGGCTGCAAGATAAAGTCTTGCACACAGGAAAGGAATTTTAGCAGTTGTGCCGAGTGCAAAGACTTTCCGAACTTGGCTGATTGTAAAAAGCTGAACAATTGGATTTCAAAGATATTTGCCTTTATCTTTCGCAGCAACCGTCTCGGCAATTTAAACTGTATAAGAGAAGTAGGCTTCGATAAATTCAAAGAACAAAAACAAGCCTAAGGAATAGCGTTATGCAAAGAAGTGATGATGAATTAACACAATGCAATCTTGATTTGATGGAAACTGCTGGGGCCGTGTACTTGACAACTATTGGCAGTGGCGGATTTCCACAGACAAGGGCTATGTTAAACTTAAGGAACAAAAAACAATTTCCGAGCCTTTCCGAATCATTCAAGGGGCACAATAAAGATTTATTGGCCTATCTCACAACCAATACAGCGTCAGCTAAAATGACTCAAATCCAGGCAAATCCGAAGGTATCACTTTACTTTTGCAACCCCAACCAGTTTCATGGATTAACGTTAATTGGCGAAATAGAAATTATTGCCGATTCCGCAATTAAAAGACAACTCTGGCAGGTTGGCTGGGAAAGATATTATCCCATTGGCGTTGATGACCCGGACTATAGCATCCTCTGTTTAGTGCCAACCCAAGCCAAGGGTTGGTATGAGAGCGCACTTTTTGAATTCGACTTAAGTTCCTGAAAAAAGATTGTTTATTGTTCACAGGCCCGTTATAAGGACTTTCAAATTTTACGCTTCCGATTACAATTTTCTCATCAGGCCGATAACGGCTCCTTCTATTCGACAGTTATTTGAATAGATGGGTTCGTATTTTTTGTTGGCTGCCTCCAGCCGGACTCGGCCGGGTTCTTTATAAAATCTTTTAACGGTCGCGTTGTCTTCATCGACAATAGCGACGACGAGTTGGCCGTTCTGTGCGGTTTGAGTTTTTTTGCAGATAACGAAATCGCCGTCGTTGATATTTTCGTCGATCATACTGTCCCCCGCCACATGCAATACAAAAGTATCCCCGCCGGTACCGAACTCCGAACGAAGTGAAATATATTCGGTATTTTGAATCGCTTCGATCGGCACGCCCGCCGCCACTATGCCCAGCAATGGCAGCCCTTCCTCGACCTGTTCAGGCTCGTCGTAGGCTTCCGGATAACTGTCAAGCAACCTGCGAGCTTGGGCCGTAAGTTTCAAAGAGCGTGCCTTGCCAGGGACAGCTTGCAACAGCCCTTTTTCTTTTAGTGCTGCGACGTGCTCGAACGCGGTTGTTCGACTTACTCCCAATCGGCCGGCTAACTCCTGTATCGTCGCTGAATAGGGTTGGCTCTTTTGAAACTGCCTTATCAACTCTAACGTTTGCAGTTGTTTCGGCGTGATTGTCGTTTGTGTATTGGCCACTTTCAATATTCTCCTTGAAGTCATTACCAAGCAATATATTTGCCGATTCCATTTGCCCCATCAACTCAGGAGCGATAACAACGCCTATTATTTCGGCAATCCTTGAAAGGGTTTTTCCGATTGCTCCAACTTCTACTTGCCTTTGCCTCAGCGGCTCATCGGGCCAATCAGAAACAAAATCCCCTCCAGGCCCAAATCGGCACAAAGGGGCGTTCTCACTATCCAAAAAAGAATTTTCGGCAACCATTTTTCACCTTTACTCATTTTCAATTATCAGCAAATAGTTCTATCGGCTAACAGGGCCCAAAAACCCTAACAAAAACCGAACAAAAACAGCTAATTCTGAATTTTTTTTTCACCCCTGCCCATTGCCGCCAAACCGATGTGATTATATAGGACCATCCGCCAAAAAAAACCAACAGAACACTTTCCCCAAAGATTCTTTCCCGTTAGCCCCCCGATTTATTCGGGGGGTTGCTTTTACCGTAATTCTGAATTTTTATCTATCAAACGGCAATTTAACGCCGCCCCTGCTACCTCTTTTTATATTCGATTTTTTTGTGCCTCGCAAAGGTTCTTTCCACTCAAGCCTCACAGGACGACAAACCATCCCCTCGGAAAGTTTCTCCGCGTTACCCTTGATAACGCTTGCGTATGAAATTTTCTGCGAAACCTTATCAACTTTTATTGTCGCCACAAGTGTCTCTGTCGTACCCAAAGATTCTTTGGTATCGGGGTCAATAATTTCCGGCCCTTCGGTGTAAACTCTGAATATTTGTCCTTCTTTAATTCTCTGACCACCCTGATTGATAACAATCCTGCCGTCCTCGGCAACGATGGCGATGCGTATTGGGTAAACCCTGTCGATAACAACTTCGACTACCCGCTCAGCTACTCTAGACAACAGCCTGCTGGTAATCTCTTTGTAGTCGATGTCATCAGCATCCCACTTTTTGACAAGCTTTTTAACCTCTTCATGTTCAAGCGATATCTCAATAGTATCAAGAAATTTAAGCTGTCTACTCGGCCCAACAACCAACCGATAATCAAATGTAAACTCAGCCTCAAGCTCTGTCGTAGATCGACCGACAGCTTCCAGGCGTTTCATTTCCTTGCGAACCTCTGCTTCCGAGATAGTACCTATCAGCATATAATCAACACCAAGAACCTGTCCCAGCCTCGCCTTTTCTTCAAGTGACGAATCGTCCGATAATAAAATACCTCTCTCTTTTGCAAACTCATAAATATTTTCTCTATCGAGCAAGGCAAATTTATTCGTTTCCGCAAAAGCCATACTCAACTTATGTGAAAGTTGACGTGAAAGCTCAGCAGGGGACAAAGTCAAATCGCCAAAGTGGTAAACCCTTGCCAATGTTTTTACGGGCATAACGGCCAGCCTGACTCTATCCGTTTTGTCTGGCGGTACATAATCATAAACCCAGACCTTCAACTTTACCTCATATTTGCCGTCGTCGAGCTTTTTCTCATCCAGAACCTCGTACGTTTTCACCAATCCTTCGATGTCTGTTCTAAGAGCAGAATCTTCTCTGTAAATAGACACCGCATCGAACTCAACTTCTTTTCTGGGCCCTTCTTTATCAACACCTACTGTCGCTGATTCAAAACCGTATTCAAAATCTTTGGAGATTACCTTCACGCCTTTAGCCTCACCGACAGCCTGATACAAAGCGCTCTTGATCGCTTCATCCCTATCGACGCCATGTCCTTTGGTTTCTCGAACGATCGTCTTAGTTTCACAAAATCCCTGCGTACACAAAACCATTATGATAATTGAAAGCAACAAAATTTTCTTCATTTTGGCACCTCACTAAAATTAATCATCATCTTGTCATTCCCGCGAAGGCGGGAATCCAGTTTTTTAATTTTCAATTCTACCACGCTGGCGCTTTGTTGCTTCCTCTTTTGCCGATGATAGTTTCTTTCTGCCAGAACCGAAGTCCGGTTGTCAGGTTAGTGATCTTAAGCTGAAAATAGTATTCGATCTGCTGGGTTTTCTTGTCATAGCTAATATTTCTCTGAAGAATTTTACCCGACACATTCAAGTCGGGCGCAACGAGCGTACCTTTGCCAGCCATCGTTTCCTTCTCGAATTCTTCACCAGTTTCGGAGTCCCTCAGTTCTCTAACCTCATAAATCATATCATCCCGTGATTTATCGCTGCCCACAGCCGAAGTCATAACAACCTGGCCACTATTGAGAAGGTCCTCTTCAATCTTAGCCATCAATTGGTCGGTATCGATTCTTTGCATCGTATCATTTACAATTCTTCCGGTCGACATAACATATCTGCCGCCGTCTTCCTTGGCAAGTGCACCGGATTTAAGCATCGACTGAACCAACTGGCTTGCCGCCTTGTCAAAGTCTCGATAGTCAAGTCCCAGAACAGGTTTCCCTTCGTCGTTGATTATATCGATATCCCGGGTTTTTGGCGCACAACCAGCCGCAAGAAGGCTTGCCAGACACAAAGTCAAAATAATTTTAGTTTTCATAGCATTCATCCTTTATTTAATGTGTTTTCTTGTATCAATTTTGAAATCTACAGCCTCTTTATTTGGCGCAACAGCACCGAAAGTAAACGAAGATTTAGGTCTTGCCGAAGTTGGTAGCCATTTACTCGCCTGTGAATCAATTACAAATCCGCCCTCGTCGAGCCATTCTACTTTGTAATCAAATCTCCTGATAGATGTAGCTTTGTTGTAGCCCGATACCTGAAGTACCATAATGCCGGCATCATTTTGCCCCGTCTTGACAGAGGATATCTCGATACCTTCTCCAAGCAACGCACTAAAGGCCCCTGTGATTGGCCGGACAATGAGATTACTTCCGATACTGTCGCTTCTGACCCGCTCGGCCACATTGACTCTCGCGTCATGCTGTTCATAACAGCCTGCAAACATACATGTACCCGCAAAAACCAGCACCAATAAAGTGTTAACGATTGTTTTCATTTTTGTACCTCCGTTCTAATTCACAATAATTTTATTAAAACGTCATAACATCATATACCGGTTCCGCCCCGGCACTAATTATTTTAACATATACTATCACATTATTACAAGGGGGAATATCAATAATAAGCGGGGCCGCGGCAGGGGGGGAAATGCGTAATTTGCCATCGGTTGGCTTGGGAAATCTTGCAACCTGAAACTCTTTCGGCAGGCTCGTCCATATTCTTACATCTGCTGCATTTGTCGCAAAACTATAAGCCGCGGTTGCGATGGCGCCCAGTGAGGCAAGCTTGTCTTCCTGTTGCTCAAGAAAATATTGAGCAGTGGCCTTAGAGGCAGCTGAAACAATCGCTCTGGCAAGAATAGCTTCAAAATCTTTGCCGAATTCTGTTTGGATAACTCTGTCCATTTCAGAAACAATGGCGGTAGTATAACTTTTCTTGTCATTAGTTTCAATTCTCAAATGCTGATATGCTCTGTTTCTGTAATCTAATTTTGGCAGAGCAATGCCAACGTACCTAACATCTCTGGTAACGATAAACAAAGGGATATCCAATCTAAATTCTGTCTTGATCGGCCCCAGCCCATTTTCAAATATCAGCCAGACCGTATTTTCAAGCTTCCCCTGCCCATCAAGTATATTTTCAGTAACGCTAAGATCCTCTGCCATGTAAGGATTGTCCTGCACCATGCCGTAAGATTCTTTCAGAAGATCAACCGCCTTGGAGTGATCGTCCACCAGGTTAAAGAAAACGCCCGCCAGGTACGTCGTAAAGGGATTAATGAAATCAGGATACGCCTCGAACTCGTACAGGCTGGGATACTTCTCAGTCAACAAAACCTGCGTCTGAGGATTTTCAACGTTGGCTTTCACATCATATTTTTCCCATCGTTGTTTTTTGTCCAGTTCATTTTTAAGCTTAGCTATCTCTTTCGCAAAATTTTCTCTGGCCCGTCTCTGCCTGTCAAGAGCACGATTAAACTCTATCCTGGCCAGATCCATATTTCCCTCAGCCATAAAGTTCAGGGCTTTGTATGTATTAACCATTATGCCGTCATATTCTTGGCCCCTGTATGGTATTACATTTTCGTTGACAAGCGCTGAGCCGAAAGCATCACAGAGGTTGGATCGCTCATCGTAATATTTAAGTATATCCTCAGATCTGTCAAAATATTCCGTACTTTTCTGATAGTCTTTTGAGCATCTCCCTGCAGTTGCTGCCTGGAGGATCCAGAGTAAATCATCTCTTGCCGGATCTTTGTGTTTGGAGATTTTTTTCTCTGCAAACAGAATTGCCGCCTCGTAGTCAGAGGCCTCAAAATGACTGTTAAAAGCAGCTAGTTGATCCTTTGGTGCATTACAGCCGATCAAAAACATCAGACTAAACAAGACCAAAACAGAAACTAAAAAACACCGATATGTGCCCTTGTTCATTTGTGTAACTTCCTGCTCAGAACTTTTCCCCAACATCACATACTATCAACAGAACCAAGTGTAAGTATACCCTCAGCAAGACTGTTGTCAAGAATTTATACTCGCACAGATTGTATGTATTATCGCCCAACCAGCATTAGCCAGTCAGCTCCGACAAACTCTGTATGCACAGTCATGAGTCCATTAGCATCAATTTTAATGTTGCCGTCTTTATCACGGCCGTGAAGGTGAATCGACCAGTCAAGTTTTGCCCAGTCCGCAGGCAACTGAATACTGATGCTTTCAGGAATTTCATAGGTTCCATTTGCCAGAAGGATCGTTCGGCAATCGGCTCCCTGCCTTGCTGTAATATAAACCCAGGCAGAGTCCAAAAGGAACGGCATTGGTGCTGAATTGTATAGCTGGCCAAGAAATCTATCGAGCCACCGCTTTCTTGTCCAGTCGTAAAGCATTTCACCTACAGGCAGA
>Ga0075120_10002649_pt1 | contig 12779 bp, 16 predicted proteins | sample AntAceMetag02UKL_FD_69792 | JGI IMG/M metagenome (GOLD analysis project Ga0075120, IMG submission 69792) | Saline lake microbial communities from Ace Lake, Antarctica - Antarctic Ace Lake Metagenome 02UKL | ecosystem: Environmental > Aquatic > Non-marine Saline and Alkaline > Saline | place... | reverse complement strand
CCTTCAGGTTACGTGTGACCTTCAGGTTACGTGTGACCTTCAGGTTACGTGTGACCTTCAGGTTACGTGTGACCTTCAGGTTACGTGTGACCTTCAGGTTAGAGCTTGTAGCAATGTCCACCCAGCGGAGGTAAGGTGATCACTCTGGAACGGGTTATGCAAAATTTCTTATGGCAAATATCCAGAGATCTTTCGTATTATTGACAGTCTTTTACTGATTTAGTAAGTTATCTTTCAATCCTTTATCAATTGGACAGGAGATACGATTTGAAAATCATTATTGTGGGTGCCGGAGAAGTCGGGTATAACATTGCCAGTCGGCTGGCTTCTGAAAACAAGCAGGTGGTTGTCATTGACAAAGATCCAGGTGCCATTCGACGTCTTTCGGAAAATCTGGATATACAGGTTATTACGGCATCGGGCAGCAACCCCAGAATTCTCATTGATGCCGGCATCAATGAGACTGATATCCTTCTGGCAGTGACGGACAGCGATGAAACAAATCTTGTGGCCTGTCTAATGGCCAATATCATATCCCCGACAACCAAAAAGCTTGCCAGGATCAGAGATGCTGATTTTGATTCCTATCACCACCGGTTTCAAATAGAAAATCCCCATATTGATACCGTAATCAATCCTGAAATAGAAGTTGTAAATACCATCAGAAAACTTATGGATGTCCCTGGGGCTGTTGATGTTGGTTCTTTTGTGGACGGCCAGGTAAAATATGTCGGTATAAGACTTGACCAGCATTCTCCCATGGCTGGAATGAAACTCTTTGATTTTACTTCCAGGTTTGGTGAGAATCGGCCTTTGATAGCTGCTATAATCAGAAATAATGAGGTCATTGTCCCAAGGGGCGGCAACAGCTTGAAACCCGGGGACTTAATCTATTTTGTCAGTGAGACTGAAAAACTTGAAAAAATGCTCAACCTTTTTGGGAAAAAAATAGAACCCATTCAAAGAGCATTTATTATCGGAGGTGGACGAATCGGTGAACGCCTTGCCAAACTACTTGAACAAGATTCCATTAAAACAAAAATCATTGAATCTGATATTGACCGCTGTCACTACCTGTCTGAACAATTGGACAAAACAATTATTCTTCATGGCAATGGCTCTGATCAGAAACTTTTTTTTGAAGAAAATGTGGGACAAAGCGATGTAGTTGTTTCTGTCACGGATGACGATGAAACCAATATACTTGTTTCTCTTATGCTAAAAAACATGGGAGTTGAAAATACGATTACCAGGATCAGCAAATCAAACTATTTCCCCCTTCTTGCCACCATTGGTATAGAAAAAGTTGTCTCCCCGCGACTGTCGGCTGTCAGCTCAATTTTAAAGGAGGTAAGAAAAGGAAAAGTTCTGTCTGATATTTCCATTTTAGGGGAACGAGGGGAATTTATTGAAGCCATTGCCCTTGAAACCTCGGACATTACGAACAAGCCACTAAAAAAAATTTCTTTCCCAAAAGGAGCGATTCTTGTCTGTATCATAAGGGACAGTCAAATCATTATTCCTGCAGGGGAAAGTATTGTTAAACCAGGGGATAGAATCATTATGTTTGCTGTCAAACAGGCCGTAAAAAAACTTGAAAAACTTTTGATAGTTAAACTGGATTTCTTTTAATGCGCTGGTCATTCATTGCAAGGATTATCGGTATTCTTTTAATATTCTTAGGGCTTTCCATGATTGCCCCTTTGCTGGTCAGTCTCCATTATCATGATCTTGCCCGGGACAGCTTTATTCGATCCATTGGCATTACCATGGTGGCAGGACTTATCCTCATCATTCTTTCAAAAAAAATGCGCAGTGATGATTATATCAACCAGAAAGAAGGAATGGCAACTGTTGCCCTTGCCTGGACAGCCATTGGCATTTTTGGTGCCCTGCCCTTTTATTTAAACCCTGAATTCACCAATTTTACCGATGCTTTTTTTGAATCTGTTTCCGGATTTACAACAACCGGGTCATCTGTGATGACAAATATTGAAGGCGCAGCCAAAAGTCTTCTTTTCTGGAGAAGCCTTATTCAATGGCTGGGCGGCATGGGAATTATTGTTCTTTCTCTGGCCATACTGCCGTTTTTAGGGGTTGGGGGTATCCAGTTATATAAGGCAGAAGTACCAAGCCCTGTGCCGGACAAACTCACGCCCCGGCTCAGTGATTCCGCAAAAATTTTATGGGTGTTGTATGGGGTTTTCACATTAAGTGAGATCATCTTCCTGCTGGGTGGTGGCATGCCCTTATTTGAGGCCACCTGCCATGCATTGACAACCCTTCCCACGGGCGGGTTTTCTCCCATGAATGCCTCCATTGCCCAATATAACTCTACCTATTTTGACTATGTTATTGTCATATTCATGGTTCTGGCAGGGATTAATTTTTCTCTTCATTACCAGATGCTTCGAGGAAAAACCCTTGCCTTCTGGGAAGACACGGAATGCAGGTTTTTTCTTGGGTTGATCCTTGTGTTAACCCTTTTAGTAACATGGGACATATATGGGTCTGTATATACTTCCATTAAAGATGCGTTCCGGTTTGCAAGTTTTCAAGTTGTATCAATTATTACAACCACTGGATTTGCCACAGCTGATTATGAAAAATTTCCAGGATTGAGCCAGACACTTTTGTTCGTCTGCATGTTTATCGGTGCTTCTGCAGGGTCTACGGGCGGGGGAATGAAATGCGCCAGGATTATTGCCTGTTTTAAATATTGTTATCGAGAATTATTTAAGATCATTCACCCGAGAAGCATCAGTCATGTAAAAATAAATAATATAGTTATCCCAAATGAAATTCTACGAAGCATCATGGGATTTATGGCCCTGTATATAAATCTTTTTATTCTGTCAAGTATTCTTCTTGCCGGTATGGGGGTTGATATGATGACAGCATTTGGTGCCGTTGCAGCCTGCATCGGAAATATCGGACCCGGATTTGGAAGTGTTGGTCCCACTGAAAATTTTAGCCACATGCCTGTTATGGGGAAATGGCTGCTTGCCTTATGTATGCTGATAGGAAGGCTGGAAATTTATACCGTTATTATCCTCTTTGTTCCTGAATTCTGGAAAAAATAACTATATCACTTCAGGAAGCATTGCCAGAGAATGGAGGAATTGACGGGTATGCATTTCCATTCTTGATCTAAAAAGCTCGGCCAATTTCAGCATCAGGGTATAGCCTGTCTGAAAATCCGCTTCAAACAATAGGCGCATCTGCTGACCTGAAATAGTAATAAATGAACTTGGTTGGGCGCAGACTGCGGTGAACGTACTGGAGGATTCGCCCAGAAGAGCTGACACCCCAAATGTTCTTCCTTCACTTACTTCATCAAGAGTTAACGATTTTCCTTGCACAGATCTGCAGTTTAGAAATACTTTTCCGGATACTATCATATATAAAAAGGCTTCTTCCTGACCCTGCCGAAAGAGAATGCTTTCTTCATCAAAGGTTTTAAGTTGTGCAATGGCACCCACTTTTTCAAGTATGGAATCAGGCACATCTTTGAGAAAAACTATTTTTTTGAGTATGTCTTTTTCAACCATTGTTAATTTTTCCTTTTATATCATCAGAGTAAGATTCTCAATATCTTTAATACTGTCTTTTAATTCCGGATTTTCATCCAGGGTTTTCATAATCATTTGTGCCCGCGTATCCAAATGTTTTTTATACTGTTGTGCAACTCCAAACATCATGCGATAGGCCAATTCATGGTTCTGTTTAAAAAGCATTTGCATCCGAATCCCTGAAAGCGTTATGATTTCACAGGTTTCCTGACAGGTGGCAGCATATGTGGCCTTTGACCCTTCAATCATTGAAGAAGATCCAAAAGAAGATCCAGACTGAAGATTATCAAGAATAATATCAATCTCAGAGGTTAATTCCCGTTTAAGTGCGACCTGGCCCATTATCAGCATAAAAAACGTATTGACCGGCTCAGTGACTGCAATTAACTGTGTACCTGCCCCAAAAATATTCAACTGGGCTTCATTGGCAATTATTTCAAATAAATGATCAGGAAAATCTCTTAACAGGTTGATACGTTTTAAATCTTCTATTTTTACCATGTGAAAGCCTCAGTACTAAAGTAAAATAAATTTTAGGTTAATATAAACACCAAAAGAATAAAGGATATGGCAATGGCTGCACCAATACCAATGGGCAGGGTTCCTTCCAGGATATCATTGTAAAGCCTGTTTTTCTTTATTTCCAAACGTTTACCCCGGTAACCCAGAAGCAGCCAGATATTCACCGATACAAACAGGGCAATTTTTGCTGCTGCGCTTTTAAAGAAAGAAACAACGCCTTTGACAACTCCCATTAAAACACTCTCTGATAGCCTGTTTAAAGCATTTAATCCCCTATCCATAATAAAATAAGCACCGCGGCCAATCTTCCGATAAGACCAGTCAACATCAAGATTAATGGATTTAATTTCCGGTGGATAATATCCAGAAAGAATTAAAAGGGCAAAGGCCAGGGCGCCAAACATTAAAAGCTGGAGCTGGCCGACAACATGTGCACCAGTATAGGGCACATAATCAACTATAAAGGGCAGAAGATTATATAATGGTTGAGGAAAAACCCCTATAAAGATACAACCAAATGCTGCAATACCCATTGCTAATGTCATATTCCATGAAGGATCTTTAGCTCTGATGCCGGAATCATGTCCAAAAAAAGTGAAAAAAGGAACTTTAATACCTGCATGATGAAATACACCTGCTGAGGCGAATTGCAATATCAGATAGACAAAAACCATTTTTTCATTGACCGTTGCAGTGACGATCATGGATTTGGAAACAAACCCTGAAAATAAGGGAAACGCTGATATGGATGCAGCACCGACAATGCAGAAAAGACAAGTCAGGGGCATTGTTTTATATAATCCCCCGATTTCCGTACACTTGATCTTACCTGTCATCTGTAAAACAGATCCTGCCGCCATGAAGAGCAGACCTTTATAAAGAATATGGCAAAATGCGTGGGCAACAGCACCATTTAAGGCAAGTTGGGTCCCAATGCCAATACCCACCAGCATAAAACCAATCTGATTCAATAGACTATAGGCCAATACCCTTCTAATATCATTTTCAAGCACGGCATAAAATATGGGGACAAATACCATAAATGCTCCGATCCAGATCAGCAGGTCAGCCCCGGGAAAGGTTCTGATCAAAAGGTATACTGCTGACTTTGTTGTAAATGCACTTAAAAAAACCGTGCTGGTCGGTGTTCCCATGGGGTATGCATCCGGCAGCCATGCGTGAAGCGGAATGGCTGCTGCATTCAGTGCGATTCCAATAAAAATCAAATAGGATTCAATCCCGGTAAGTCCTATATAATCAAAGGCAATGGTTCCTGTTTTCTGGGTGTAGAGAACAATCCCGGCCAAAAGAAAAAGCCCGCCGATCAAGTGAACCAGGATATACCGGAAGCCTGCTTCCCGTGATGCCCGGGTTCTGGATGCAATGATCAGGAATGTGGAGCTGACGGCCATGATTTCCCAAAAAAGATACAGAGAAAGAAAGTCTCCTGCCAGAACAACCCCTAATGTTGCACCGGCATAAACAATTGCCGCAACATGCTGGAGGTCATCTTTTACTTTCAAAGCAAACAAAATACCAAGAAACGCCATAATGGTGAAGATATACCCAAAGACCATTGAAAGCTTATCAATTCTTCCCAGAATCAGGTTGTAACCCCAAAATTCATATGTCCAGATATTCCCATAAGGGATATTTACCAGGACATAAAAGGTTGCCACTGGGATTAACAGCATATAAATGGACTTGGTTTTTCCTTTTAAAAAAGGAATCAGAAAAGCAGCTAAAATAAATATTATTGCAGGAGGAATCATATTACTTGTCATAGTAATTCTCTTTTTTCATCACAATTAATCTTAGAATTTTTGCCAGAAAAATAAGCATGACGCATGAAAAAAAGCCGTAAACAGCAGAAAACCCTTTAACATATTCAAAAGAAAAGGCCGGATGTGGATGAATAAAAAATTCTGCTATTAATAAAATGATCAGAGAACAATAAAAAGTAATCAATAGTTTTTTAACATTTTTTGGACTATCAAAGATTGAAAGTTCTTTTTTCATTATTGTATCCTTGTGTAAAATTAATCTTTGTCACGGAACAGGCACTCTTCTAACCAGATCAAGACCGTTTAGTGGCCAGTACCACCGCCAGATGTAAAGGCGAATATCAAATAGATCACAGAAACCACGATAGCAAAATAAAAAGCGGCTCTATATCCTGGTACAGGGTCATGGCCAAGCATTTCCCAATCTTCTTTTTTATTTTTATCTTTAATAGTCATATTTCTAACCTTTAAAAATTTTTGAATCAAATCCCCAGACCGACTTTGATCAGGTTGACAAAAACCGTTGGATAAAAGAATAATACAATTGAAATGATTGCTGTAATAATTAGGGGGATAACCAAACAGAGATTTGCTTCCTGGATTTTCACCGGGGTGTCGTCATTCTCTTCTTCACTTTTTCCAAAAAAACCTTTATATACAATGGGCAGAAAATAGAAGGCGTTCAGGAAGGATGACACCAGCAGGACAAGCATGAAGATGGTCTGGTCGGCTTCAAGTGTTCCTAAAATCAAATTCCATTTGCTGTAAAACCCACCCGTTGGCGGCAAGCCTATCACGCCCATGGCACCAACAAAAAAAGCCGCAAATGTAAAGGGCATTTTTTTTCCCAGACCGCTCATCTGGCTGATATATTTCTTACCTGTTGCCACAAAGATTGCCCCGGCACAAAAAAACAAGGTAATCTTTCCAAAGGCATGCATGGCAATGTGGATAACCCCACCCAATTGTCCCTGGGGAGACAAAAGTGCCACACCAAAAATAATATAGGACAACTGACTGATGGTGGAATAGGCAAGCCTTCGTTTTAATTCATCCTGGGAAAGCGCAATACAGGACCCCACAAGAATGGTGACAGACGCAATACACATGACCACCACCCCAAGGTTAAAATTTGCCAGCAGATCAACACCGAAAATCCCTGTCATAACCCTTACAATGGAGAACACACCCACCTTTACAACGGCCACTGCATGCAACAAGGCGCTAACCGGGGTGGGCGCAACCATTGCAGCGGGAAGCCAGGAATGAAACGGCATTATCCCGGCCTTTGCAAACCCGAAAACAAACATTAAAAGCAATACAGTTGCGGCAGGCTTTGATAATTGGCCGGCAAAAATACCAGCAGTGGAGAATTCCAGGGTTCCGGTTACATGATAGCAATAAATCATGGCTGGCAGTACAAGCGCTATGGAGGTACCCAGAATAAAGGTTAAGTACCTTCGGCCGGAAATCCTTGATTTTTCATCCTGATGGTGGGCAACCAGAGGATATGTTGCCAAAGATAATATTTCATAAAAAAGGTAAAGGGTCAGTAAATTGGCGGAAAAAGCTGCACCAATAGTGGCTGAAATCGCCAGGGCAAAAAAACAGACAAACCGCGTCTGTCCATGTTCATTCAGCCCTCTCATATATCCGATGGAATAAATGGATGTCACAATATAAAGGCTTGCAGCCACAATGGCAAAGAGCATCCCAAGCCCGTCAACTCTGAATGCAATGGCGGCACCAGGTGCAAATTCAAACAGGGTCAGGGCAATCTGTTTGCCCGACAGGATGACAGGGAGCATGGAAAGAACAAGAATAAATTTGATGATTCCTGCAACAAAAATCCAAGATTCCCTTACATTGGGTTTGTTAGAAGAAGAAATCAACACTGGAATGACAAAAAGAGAAACTAAAACTGCCAGAAGAGGTTTAATTGAGATAATGGTTTCCATTTATTGGTTTACCTTTTTAATATATTCCAGATCATCTTCACTTTAAGAAAGGAAGAATGATCGTGTTTACAATTGTCCCTGAATACAGCCCGGCAACAATCAGGGAAAGGCTGACAAGCCCGGACACAATCAGCATGGATACTGGCGCTTCTTCAATGGCCACAAGGGAATGGGAATCTCCATGTCCATGACCTTCAGACATGGGTTCAAAAAAACAGATTTCAAAAACCTTAAAGAAAAGAACCGCGCAAATCAGGCTTGAAATAACAAGGGCTACCGCAAAATGATAAGCACCCGCTTCAAAAGCTCCCAGAATCAAATACCATTTACTGAAAAACCCGCAGGTTGGCGGAACCCCGATAATGCTGAATGCAGCCAGTACAAAACCTGCCATGGTCCACGGCATCTTCCCGAACAGCCCCTGCAAATCAAGTAAATCGACCTTTTTAAGTTTATAGACCATATTCCCAACCGCAAGAAAAAGGGCAAAAGTCATTAAGGCATCATTAAGAATATGCAAAATAGCACCCGTCATACCCAGCTGGTTACCCATCCAGGCACCCCCGACCATATACCCGATCTCACACACAATGATATAAGCAAGCATTTTTTTCAAATTTTTCTGGGAAAGCGCCATGATTGCGCCGGCAAGGACAGCTATCGTTGCCAGCCAGACCACAGCATGGCTCAGGTTCAGGGTTTTGAAAATATAATCAAATCCGAATACAGTGATCATCATTCTTATCATGACATAGACCATGACCTTGGTCATTAAAGGTGCCACCACCCTTGCAAAGGCAATAGGTGAATAAGAATAGGCATTGGGCAGCCATACATGCAGGGGAAACAGGGCCATTTTGATCCAGATACCGATCATCATCAAGATAAATGCCACCAGTACAGTGGAAGAACCATGGATACCCGACAGAATATCGGCCACATCAGCCATATTCAAAGAGCCTGTTTGCATATACAGATAGCCGACCCCCAGAAGATAAAAGCTGGCGCCGATAACCCCGATGAAAACATAATTCAGACTGGCCAGAGGGCCTCTGTCCTGGTCTCCAAGGGCTACCATGGCATAGCTGGTTAATGAGGTGATCTCAATGAGGACATACAGATTAAACAGATCACCTGTGGCCGTAACACCTAAAAGCCCTGTTACAAACAACAGATAAATCGTATAAAAAGATCCTGCCCTGTCATTTGTTTCCTGGGCAACGCTTTTATAACTTGCAATCAGATTTAAAAAGGCAATGCCGGATACAATAAGAAGTACCATTGCATTTAACAGGTCAATTGAGTATTCAATGCCCATGGGCGGTGCCCAGCCCGCCATTCGATAATGAATGGTTCCCGAGGCGATAACCTGCATCAACACCTTGAATGCGGAATATACTGAAACTGCAAGCCCTATCAGGGCAATCGGATATGATAATCGCTCTTTAATCCAGGCGGCAAGCCCGGCAAAAAGGGCGGCTAAAAGGGGGGTAACAACAATGAGTGCTGGGTAATTATCCATAGTTTATTTTTCCTGCCCGATATCAACTAGGCGCATCCTGATTTCATCTTCTTCCAGGGTTTGATACCGCTGGTATATTCTGACGGCCAATGCCATGGCAACGCCAAAGGTTGCAACAGAAACAACAATGGCTGTCAGCATAAGAACATGGGGCAAAGGATTGATATAATCTGCTGCATGGATGATAGCTGCAAGGGCATCATTTCCGCCATGGGCACTTTGAATGATGGGTATGGTGGCATCACGCTTGTACCCAATGGACACATAAAAAAGAATGATGGCAGTCTGAAAAATATTCATGCCCACCAGTTTCTTTATCAAATTATTTTTTGCAATCATGGCATAGAGGCCGATCATCATTAAAATTACATATAGCCAATAATTGTATTTTGCCACGATCAGGGCTAACAAATCAGTCATGGAATTTACCTATAGTCCTTCATCGTGTCTGCCTTCAGAGACAATATTAATATAAATGATAGCCATTACCGCTGTAACCGCTATTCCCACACCAATTTCAACACCCAGCATACCCAGGGCTCTCACATGATGGGGATCCCATACAAGGGGAGCAAGCGCCGCATAGTCCAGAAAATTACCCCCCATGGGCATACAGATGGCAGCAATCCCGACATAAATTAAAACCCCAAGGGCTGCATAAATTCCAAGGACTTTTTCCTTAACCCGTTTTAATAAGGTTTTCAGATCATAAGAGATTGCTAAAAGAATCAGGCTGGAGCCAAAAATTACCCCGCCCTGAAATCCACCGCCCGGGGAAAAATCTCCATGAGCCACAACATACATGGCATAAATCTGGATAAACGGAATTAAAATGCGACAGACCGTCTTAATAATCAAATCTGACGGGACCCAGTCTTTATCCATGTGTTCAAATTCTTTCCCGGTCTTTAAAACCTTTTTACCGCTCTTAACATGGAGGATAACCCCTGTAGGGACGTGCCTGTAAAACCGTTCTTTTTTTTCTCTAAAATCCCTTAACAAAAGAAAACATGCCAGGCCTGCACAGAAAATAACCGCCGTCTCAAACATGGTGTCAAACCCTCTATAATCAGCCAGAACAGCCGTTACAAGGTTGGGAACCTGGGTTTGCTCAACGGCTTTTTCAATATAATAATTTGAAAGGTGAATTGAAGCAGGAGAGTTTGGATCACCCCAGTCCGGGAATTCCCCTGTTCCATAGAGCAATAATGTGCCTGTCAGACAAACAATGATAAATCCTAAAAGTTTCAATCTTTTGTCCTCCTGCTGGTACTGAAAACAGCCGCAACAAAAAAAACTGTACTGACGCCTGCTCCTACCGAGGCTTCAGTAAATGCAACATCCACAGCCCCCATAACAGCCCAGAGCAGACACATCATAAATGAATAGGCACCAAATAAAATAGCTGTTCCAAGCAGATCTTTGACAGAAATGGCTGCAATCGCGCAAAAAATGACAAAGGTTAACACAATCAAATCAATTGGCCAGTGCATGATTAAGCCTTTCGTTTCTTTTTAGTCCAGTGTCTTAACCCTGCCCGCATTCCAGCATCAACAATGGAATGGGTGGCTGTGGGACTGGAGAGAAAAACAAAAAATACAATTAAAAACATCTTTGCTGAAAGCAGAAGTGCTTCAAAGGAAAAATGATGGAGGTTATAAATGGCAAGCCCTATCACCATGGCAAAAATACCCAGTGTATCCATTTTGCCAGCCGGATGAAGTCTGCTATAAAAATCCGGCATTCTGATGATACCAACAGCACCTCCCAGAAAGAAAAACAAACCTATGAGTAAAAACAAAATAACAAGTATATTCATGAATACTCCAAATTAATAATTAATCCATAAATGATTCTTCGTACAGCCCTTTTCTTTTGTGAAAATAGCGAGATGCTGCTATTACCGCGACAAAATTTAAAAAAGCATAGGCCAAAGCAATATCAGCAAACATATCAACACGCTCATAAAGAAAACCAATGAGTAAAAGAAGCACCACTGTTTTACTCCCGATGGCATTGACACCGATGAGCCGGTCCAGAACTGTAGGGCCGAACAAAGCTCGATATAATGCAAAAAGCATCAGAAAGCATAATCCCAATGCAACGCTAAGAAAAAAAGTGATCATATATCTTCTCCAAAAACTTTAGCAACTTTTTTTAACATTTCCCCTGGCAAGGCTTCGGCAGATTCCCTGTCAATGGCATGCACTTTGAATACGCCGTCACTGTCCGCTGTTATTGTAATGGTTCCCGGCGTAAGGGTGATGGAATTGGCCAGAGTTGTTATGGCAATATCAGACTTTAAATTTGTTTTAAAGGTAATAATGTGGGGGTCAATTAACTCTTTCATTCTTGGGTGAAAGGCAAGATATAATAAATGAAAATTGGCTTTAATAATTTCCCAGATCAACCAGGGAATATATCTGATAAATCTGAAAAAAATGCTGATATACCCTGTATCCATAGCTGGAAATAAGAGATCATAAAAATAGTACGCAACAAAAAAACTTGAAATCCCACCAAGCCATAATAATAGAGGATCAAATTTTCCTGACAGCACAATCCAGGATAAAAACATTAAAATAAATGTAATTAAAAAAGAAAAAAATGATTTTAAAGCTGCGGCTTTTGTGTTGCCTTCTTCTTTGGCAACACCATTATCAGAAACAGTCAATGAAACACCCTCCCTCAAATATCATAAAAATAAAAAGTCGATAAGAGCTATTTTTCAACGCCATACAGTTTACGGAATTTTCCATACAGTTTTGTTATGGCGCCTTCCTTTTTTAGCCCTGTTTGAGAGCTTTCAGTTCCAGAGGATGATTGTTCCTGTTGAATTCTGTGATCATAAGCCGCGTTTATGGTTTCAATAAGGGTATCCATATCCACGGGCTTTGATAAGAATTTAAACGCATTATATTTACCGCTTTCCAGCGCATTTTCGACGCTTCCATGGCCGGTAAGAACAATACAGGGTAACATTGGCTGCAAGTCCTTCAGCCTTTTCTGAACTTCAATTCCATCAATTCCCGGCATCTGTAAATCCACTACTGCCACATCAAAATCTTCCTCTGCAGCTGCTTCAACCCCTTCTTCTCCGGAAAAGGCTGTTTTAACCGTGAATCCGTCAAGCACAAGCCGTTTGGCAAGGTATTTCAAAAATGTCTGTTCATCATCTATAAATAGAAGTTTCATAATATAGCCTTATATTTTAAATTCGTTTGCATATATCAAAACTAGAATTTTGAGTCAACAACTAAAACAAGATCAAAAATCCAGATAGTGCCTGACCTAAAACCCAGTGTTTGGGCGAAAAGTTGCCCATATACAAGGCGCAAAAAATCTTGAAACCGGAGTGTACTACTGTACATGAGGCCCGATTTATAATTTGGCAAGATTTTGCAGCAACGCAGTAGATGGG
>Ga0075120_10002648_pt1 | contig 12785 bp, 13 predicted proteins | sample AntAceMetag02UKL_FD_69792 | JGI IMG/M metagenome (GOLD analysis project Ga0075120, IMG submission 69792) | Saline lake microbial communities from Ace Lake, Antarctica - Antarctic Ace Lake Metagenome 02UKL | ecosystem: Environmental > Aquatic > Non-marine Saline and Alkaline > Saline | place... | reverse complement strand
TTTTTACGTGACTGCCATCATCATAATAGCACCAAAACTTGGCGCCACCTTGACCTTCGGCCTTATCATAGCAGGACAGCTTGCAATGTCAGTCTTCCTGGATCACTTTGGCCTTTTAGGTATCCCAATGCAATCATTTAGCTGGCAGCGACTTTTAGGCATTGCACTGATCACGGCCGGCGTTATTTTAATCAGAAAATATTAGACCACAAGAGTAGTTATCTCCATTTCTTTTTAAACCTTGAGACCTTTTGATTACGCTTATCCCATTTCCATTATCAGGATACAATCTTACGGGCAAACGCTGATGCCTGATCTTTAACAGACTCGTTCATCTGGTCTGCTGTTGTGCACATGCCAATAAAAAGCTCTCCTGCCTTTACAGTCTTATGGGGTTTTTGCATCCGCTCAAAGGCAGTAAAAACTCCCTCGGCATTGTTTTCATAGGGACCTGCACCTGTTACCAGAAGTGCCTGTCTTTGCCCGGCTACTAAAGATGCGTGATCAGGCTCATGAAAGCGGGTGTAAAGGCAGTAAGTTCTGTCAATAATCGCTTTTATCTGGGAAGTAAAACCCCAGAAATAAAGAGGGGATGCAAAAATGACTAATTGGGCGCCAATCATTTTTTCAAGAATTTCCGGGGCATCATCTTTTTGTACGCATCCTATTTTTTCAGGTTCTTCCTTGCATTTGGCACAGGCAAGGCATCCTTTTATATTTTTTGAATTCAGATAAATGGACTCGACTTCATGTCCCAGGGATTTTAACTCATCTTCCACCCATCCAAGGACTTTGGCGGTATTCCCTTTTTTCCTGGGACTGCCCTGTAGCGCTATAATTTTCATAATTTCTCCTGTTTTTAATTTTGTGTAATATACTTCTAGCATTTTTACAGTGGCTTTACAATCTGTCTTATTTTTCCAGATTGAACAGCTTCAAAAAATTCATCCCCCAATTGCTTGTTTTTTTCAACAACTGTTTTCCAGTAAGCCATGCGCTCCTTATCTTTTCCCTTAAAGGTATTAAAATCTTTTCTATCGGGTATTTTTGCAAAGGGAAGACTTTTCACAAAGGTATTTGATGGTGCAACAAGTACCACATTTTCCATGTGTTTGCTGCATGGTTTGCGGTTTAGTCGTTTATCAAACCACCCGGGTGTAATCTTTTCATAAAAATGGGGGTATAAAACAAGACCGTCCTCATTGGGTAAAAATGGTATGTCCAGGTGATAATCAAGGATTCCACCATCCCTAAATACCCCTGGTGCACCTTCAATAGATGCAACCCCCTCCATTACTATTGGAATTGATCCCGAAGATATCAATGCGGATTTAAAATTAGATGGAGTCAGGCCATAGATGTTCATGGGGAATTGATTCATTAAAGCAAAAGGCGGTATTTTGCCTGGGCCACAAAAAAGAGCTCTTTCAAAAAAAATACCAAGTCTGTTCCGACTCAATAAATTTAAACCTGCCGCAAGTCCTATGCCCAGCGATTGGAGCATAAAACCTTCACTTTTTACAAGACCTTTGCATTTATTGGCTAAAAAACTAATCTTCATGAAAGGATGATTAAGCATGGCTTCAATCTCTTTATCATCAATATACGCAGCCAGAATTCTTTGTGTTTCCCGGGTGATATCTTCCTTTGTAGGTCTCACGTCATAATGCTGGGCAATATATTCCCTTTCAAGTGCCCCAATTGCTTGAAGCGGATCTTTCTGGCAAAAGGCAGCCATTCGAAATGCACCTATTGACGTTCCAATAAGATAAAGAGGATCGGTCCGCTCTCTGAATAAAGACATCAACACCCTGTCAATTCCCGTTAAAACCAGAAATTTAGCAGACCCGGAAGCACCGGCAAGGACTTTTACCCGGGAAATATCCAAGCCCTCATCTTGAACGATGTTGATGGCTTTAGATCCTGCAAGTATGGATATATTATCCCACATGATATCTGATATCCGGAACATTTCTTTTAGGTGCCCTGTAATACTTTAATTTTGGAAATCCCACCATAAGCGCGCCATGGAAGGAATGCTTTTCAGGTAATTTCAGTTCGCCGGCAAGATTTGGCCATTGGCTCGCTGCATAGTTGACATACCCGGCCCAGCAGCTTCCAAGATTAAACCCTGTCAACGCAAGTTCCAGATATGCCAGTGCTGTATGGCAATCTGCTGCAGCACTGCCGAATTCATCTGATGCATAGGCAAACACAAGCAAAGGCGCGTCCCTGCATATTCTGTCTGACCCCTTATCCCATTCAACAATCAAGGTTTCCATATTCAACATCTGGGCCATTTGCGGATGGGTCTTTAAAACATATCGCATCCAATCAATCACATGGGCGCCTATTTTCACGACATCTGCCTTTTTGTCAATAACAAGCCATCTCACGGGTTGCCGGTTGCTGCCAGTGGGTGCGCAGCATGCAATTTCCAGGGCTTTTTCAAAAACATCCTTTGGTACCACCTTATTCTTGTACCGCCTCACAGCCCTGCGGGATCTTAAAAAATGCTCTACATGATTTGCATCAAGCAAAAGGCTCTTTTCAATTGGCATGCACTGGTCCGGGGAAAGAAATTCCAGACTAAACGCTTCTTTTGGACAAACCGCTACACAATGTCCACACTTGATACAAAACTCTTGGGCACCCTCTATGGGTACAGGTCCCTGTTTTGTCATTTTAATAATATGGGCCGGGCATTCTATGGCGCAAATACCATCTTTATCGCATTTTTCCTGGTCTATCTTAAACATATTCATCTTTACACCTTCTTGATTTATTAAAAATTTATGTTATGCAAATCATTAAACTTTCATGCTTTTTTCCCAAGAATGGTATTCCATATACCATCAAGGCATCGTCTTTCAATGATATGAACATTTTTGCAAGATAATGATGCCATCACTTTTTTGGCTTCGGAATTGAGAAGCCCGGATAGGATAAACCATTTTTTCTCAAGTAGAAATGGGTTTTCAATCATTACCCGCATGACATCATAATGGATATTGGCAACTAAAAGATCACAGGCAATACCCATTATATCTTCACCCCTTGCCTGGAAAGCCAGAATCCTGTCTTCAAATCTGTTGAGGCGGATATTGTTCAGAGTGGTTTTAACTGCCAGTCGATTAAAATCACAGGCCATCACCTGTTTACAGCCCAGGGCGGCAGCCCCAAGGGATAAAAGCCCTGTACCCGTACCAATATCCAGAACCGATTCTATCCTGTTTTCTGTACACAATCGATGGATGAGATCAAGGCAGTCTTCTGTTGTCTGGTGCCTGCCCGTCCCAAACACTACTCCTGGATCCAGCAGAATCGTTTTAGTGGTTCCATTATTTCCAGCCGGTTTATTCCATGGCGGACAAATGCAAAGATCCTTTATATAATAGGGTTCGATCTTATCGCCATGCCATTGTTCACCTGTCATTTCATATTTTTCAACCAGGCAGATACCTTTGTTTTGTTTAAGAATTTTTTCAACCCTATCATCTGAGGAACAAGAAAAAAAAAGAAAGGCAATCTCTTCTTCCACCCATGTTCCAAGAAAGGTTTCATTGTTTTGAACTACCCTGTCAACAAAGGGAACACCATCAAAATAATAAATATAAAGCATATTATAGGGATTGATCATTTTCTATTCTTTTTCTATTCTTTATTTTTTTATTGCCGGAAAAATGATCCGACCTGACAAATTAAATTTGACAATTTTTTCATAATGAAAAATAATCGTTTTTAATTAAACCATAAAAAAAAGTCAATATCCATGAAATTTAAAAAAGTCATTGCCCAATTTTATGCAGATAATGTGAGTCTTGCCGAAGAACTGATCTGTGATATTTTCTTTTCCCTTAATCTTACCGGGGTGGTGTGTGATGTCCCCCTTGAAGAGCCTGATGAAGGATTTGGTACAAACACACTGCCAAAACCTGAGATCTGCTCAATTACCGGTTATTTGCCCTTGATTGATTCCTCTGACATCAAATTTAAAAAGATAAAAGAAAAAGCTTTAAAACTGGCAGACTTGGATATTAAAATTAATATCCAAACTGAAATTGTTGATGAAAAAGACTGGGCTGAAGCCTGGAAAACATATTTTGAAGTCACCCCGATTACAGACAGGATCACCATAAAACCGGCATGGAAAGACCATGATGCAAGGGAGGATGAGATCGTTATTCATCTTGATCCAGGCATGGCATTTGGCACGGGCACACACCCGACTACTGCCATGTGCATTAAATTGATTGAAACCTATCTTGTGCCGGGATCAACATTTCTGGATATTGGAACGGGTTCCGGGATTCTGATGGTTGCAGCAGCCAAACTCGGTGCAGGCCGTATAATGGGTATTGATAATGACGAGGTGGCCATAGGTGTGGCCGGGAAAAATCTTGCTAAAAATAAAATTAATACCGACTTGTTTGACCTGTCATGCACAACCCTGGATAAAACAGACACAACACCTTATCATTTTATTGTTGCCAATATTATTGCCCAGGTCATTGTCGCCATTCTTCCGGAAATATCAATAAGAATGACACAGGATACCACAATCGTACTATCAGGCCTTATCAAGGAGCGGCAAAACGATGTACTTGCAGCACTTGAGGCCCATCATCTTTATGTCATCCATGAAGAATACGTAGATGAATGGGTCACACTTGCTGTTAAAAAGAAAACTTAGCCGGGTATTTATTGGGTGATCAGTTGAATAAGGTAAGCTAACCATGTTATACCGATTTAGAAGAATAGCCTTGCACACTTATAAATTGCACAGGAACTTCAAAGATGGAAAACTTTCTACCTTCAGATAAATATTTAAAAATAAAAACCATTGACTCCCATACTGCCGGGGAACCTTTCCGGATCATAACTTCAGGGGTTCCGGAGCCTATCGGAAAAACCATTCTTGAAAAGAGAAAATACGCAAAAGAACACCTGGACTCCATCAGGAAAATCCTCATGTTTGAACCCCGCGGCCATGCTGACATGTACGGGTGTTTTATCACGGAACCGGTGACAAAAGATGCGGATTTCGGTATTCTTTTCATCCACAATGAAGGGTTTTCCACCATGTGCGGTCATGGCATTATCGCCATCACAACTGTTGCGGTTGAGACAGGATTTGTCAAGATCTCTGTTCCCGGCCAGAAAATCAGGATTGATACCCCTGCAGGTCTTGTGACTGCCATGCCAAATATAAAAAAAGACCGTGTTATGTCCGTCACATTTGAGAACGTAGCCTCTTTTGCTTTGGAACTTTCTGCAGTAGTTGATGTCCCGAAACTTGGGAAAGTCACCTATGATCTGGGGTTTGGCGGTGCGTTCTATGCCTTTGTCAATGCCCGGGATCTAGGACTTGCATGTACCCCACAATATTTCCCGGAACTTGTGGAAAAAGGCAGGATGATCAAAAATGCCATCATGACTTCAAAAAAAATCATCCATCCCTTTGAAAAAGACTTAAGTTTTTTATATGGAACCATCTTTGTGGATGATCCAGAGCTTGAAAATATCCATTCAAGGCACTGCTGCATCTTTGCCGAAGGGGAAGTTGACAGAAGCCCCACGGGAACAGGTGTAAGTGCAAGGCTTGCTATCCTCAATAAAAGAAACCAGATACAGCCAGGAGAAGATATTATCATTAACAGTATTATCAACACAAGTTTTATAGGTGGAATTGCAGGACTCACACAGGTTGGAAAATATAAAGCGATTATCCCCAAAGTGACGGGCAGTGCATACATTACCGGCGTACATGAATTTTTAATTGATCCAGATGACCCTTTAAATCAAGGGTTTATTCTAAGGTAAGGCCAGATCTTAATGAACTTTCTGCCCCAATTCATAGTTTCCAAGGACAGTCATGGTGCACTTATCTCCATCATTGGCAGACTTGATGCAAAAGGTGCATCAAGCCTTTGGCATGCGATCACCCAAAAAATTTCTAATACTGACTTGCCGAACCTGACCCTTAATCTTGAAAAAGTGAATTATCTGGATACGGCAGGGGCCACCTTTATTTACCATATCGAAAAGCTTGCCAGAACCCGGGGAGTTAAAGCGTTTTTTATTGTTAATCTTAAACAGGAGTTTTCACCCCTTATTGAACTTGCAAAGACGATAAAACAAAAAGACTTTTCAAATCAGACACCCCAAAAACTTTCCTTTGTTGAAAATAAAGGAAAAAACCTTTCAGACACTTTTTCGGAAACAAAAGAATTTATCACCTACATAGGAGAGATCACCTGGGCCCTGATTCAAAGCCTTAAACATCCCAAAACAATCCGGTGGGCAGACACCTTCCTGGTTGCCGAACGTGCTGGAGTAGATGCGCTTCCCATTGTTGCCTTGATCAGCTTTATTGTCGGCCTTGTCATGGCCTTTCAGGCTGCCATACCCATGCGCATGTTCGGAGCGGAACTCTATGTGGCCAATCTCATCGGGATCGCCATGATAAGAGAACTTGGGCCCCTGATGACAGCCATAGTCCTGGCCGGAAGATCTTCATCTGCCTTTGCCGCTGAAATCGGAACCATGAGGATCAACGAAGAGATCGATGCATTAACGGTCATGGGACTTGATCCGATTCGGTTCCTGATTGTCCCCAGAGTCATAGCGTTAACGGTTATTACCCCTTTATTAACCATATTTTCAAACCTTGTGGGAATACTGGGAGGTGCCCTTGTGATTACATCCCTGGGATATCCCATTATCTCCTATTACAACCAGATTGCATCCTTTGTGGAATGGAACGATTTTGCAGGCGGGCTTGTAAAATGCTTTGTTTTCGGAATTCTGATTGCAACATCCGGCTGTATCCGGGGATATCAGACCCAAAGCGGCCCTTCTGCCGTGGGAGTCTCAACCACCCGTGCCGTTGTCACGGGCATTGTATTGATTGCCATTTTTGATGGGATTTTTTCAATTATGTATTATTATCTTGGCATATGAAACCAATGGAAACCATCATAAAAATAGAAAATCTCTATGCCGGGTATAACAATATACCAATTATTGAAAATATCAGTTTTAAGGTATTGAAAGGTGAAGTCTTTATGATTATCGGCGGGTCCGGGTGCGGTAAAAGCACTCTGCTCAAAAATATGATCGGGCTTTTGCCCCCTATTTCAGGCAATGTGATGATTCTGGGAGAAAACCTGTCCCAGGCCATTGGAAAAGAAAAAAATCTTATCCTGCAAAAAATAGGGGTTGCTTTCCAGAGCGGGGCATTATTCGGTTCCATGACGGTGATGGAGAATGTTAAACTTGTTTTAAAAGAATTCACAAGCCTTCCGGACTCGGTCATGGATGACATTGTATGGTTGAAACTCAAACTGGTGGGACTTGAAAAAGCCGCCTTTCTCATGCCCGGGGAACTGTCCGGCGGCATGAAAAAAAGAGCTGCCCTGGCCCGTGCCATGGCCCTTGATCCATCCATTATTTTTCTGGATGAACCTTCTGCAGGGCTGGACCCGATTACTTCGGCAGGACTTGATCATCTGGTGAGGGAGCTTGCTTCTTCACTTGGGATCACATTTGTGATTGTCACCCATGAACTGGCAAGCATTGACGCGATATCCGACAGGATCATCATGCTTGAAAAGGATGCAAAGACAATCATTGCAACGGGAACACCGGCACAATTGAAAAATGACCACAGCAATCCCTATGTTTATAATTTTTTTAACCGGACAATCCATAAAGGTGAAAAATGACCCAAAAAGCAAATTTCTTTAAGCTCGGCCTGTTTGTCATTATTGCATTTGGACTTGGGGCGGCATTTTTAATCATTTTCGGAGCAGGACAATTTTTCAAAAAGGAACTGCTTGCTGAAACCTGTTTTAATGAATCTGTACAAGGCTTAAGTATCGGCTCTGAGGTCAAATATAAAGGGATAAAAATCGGATCTGTCAAATCCATTACCAGTGCTGCCCAGGTCTATCAGACAAAGTCAGATTATGTACTGGTCATCATGTCTCTCGAAAACGGTATCTCCCTTGGACAGACCGGTGACTCTGCCAAGGTTAGAATTCAAAAAGCCATCAATGACAGTCTTTCAATCCGGCTCTCATTTAAAGGACTGACCGGGGTAGCTTATCTTGAAACCGATTATTCAATAAAAGATCCTGATGACAAGCTTGATATTTCCTGGAAACCAAAAACCATTTATATACCATCAAAAAAAAGCAATATGAAACAATTTGGCGATGCCCTTAACCAAATTCTTGACAGCCTTGCATCCATCAATATGAAAAGTATTACACAGGACATCGAAACCCTTTTAAAGACCCTGGATCAAAAAGCCAATGACTTTGATATTGATAATATCTCCAGTCTGGCCGCATCATTGTTAAAAGAACTCAAAGACACCAACCAGAAAATCAACACGGCAATCGGATCTGCCAAGGTCAAACGATTTCTGGATGATGCCCAAACCTCTTTTGCTGAACTGAGAACCATTGTTGAGACAGCTAAAACCCCTTTGAACAAGGCGATCAATGATTTTCAAAAAGCGGCCGACAGCACAAAGAATATGGCTGCAGGACTTGAAACCCGACTGTCCCCCCGGATTGACAGCCTGTCTTCCAACCTGGACCGATTGACGAAAAGCCTTGCTGCTACGTCAGGACTTCTGGAGAATATGGTCTGGCTGAATTCCGACAAGATTGGTCTGATCATTGAAAATATTGAAACCACTTCTGAAAACTTAAAACAAATGAGCAAAGACATAAGAAGATATCCTGGCAGGCTGCTATTTGAAAAGCCCCCGGAAAAAATCAACATGGAGAAAAAAGACTGATGCCGCAAAAAACGTCTATCGTTTTAACTGGACTTGTGTTTATAATTATCTTCATTTATGGATGCGCGGGTTTAAAAAAAGAGCCTGTCGACAAAAACTATTTTGACCTGGCTATTACGCTTCCGGTTTCAAGCCAGGATAAGATGTGCAATGGCGAGCGTGTTCTGGTCAAAGAATTTTATATAAATCCTGCCTTTGATTCCCATTCTTTTGTTTACCGCCTGGGAAAAAACAAATATGCAATCGATTATTACAACGAATTCGTCAACTCTCCTGCAAGACTTATTACTGAAAAAATAGAGGGAAGCCTTTATGCTTCAAATCTTTTCACCTGTATACAGACAAACATGAAACAAAATATCAGCTTTCGGTTATCTGGAAAAATCACCAGGCTTTACGGAGATTTTCAGGACCCTTCTAATCCCAGGGCCGTCATTGAAATCAGTATGATTCTGGAAAAAAAGGATGGCCCTGCCTTTCAGGCAATTTCCAGCAAGACCTATCTGGCCGAAGAAAACATTTCATCTAATGATCCTTCTCAGCTTGTTTCTGGCTGGAACACCGGGCTTTTAAAAATCGTGATAGAATTTATAAGTGATTTTCAAACTATTGTTCTGCCTTAGAGATCAAGTTGGATCGTGATAGCCTGGCCAATACCCTCCATCTCAGTGAAAGAAATCGATCCTGCTGGATTTATTAGCCGCTTCTTGCTCACCGTGGTAAGCTGATCGGCCATAGCCTTGGCCTTTTTTCCACGAAACGTCACATATGTTTCGCTTGGGTAGAGTTTACCAACGCTACTCGTCAGGGGCACAACCTGGACTCTATTAAGGAAATGATTGGCAGCATCATTGCTTACGATGACGGCCGGTCGCTGCTTGCGGATTTCACCTCCGACGGAAGGATCGAAGTTAATCCACCACACCTCACCCCTCTTCATCGTTTAAGTCTCCAAATGTGCCCTCGGTCCACTCAAGGGCTTCGGATTCCCTGACACCATCAGCAGCCATCTCTTTGTATGCAGCATACATGTCTTTTTTGACAACATGCGGACGAACTAACTCTTCAATAAAACGGCTGATTTTTCGGGGCCCTATGACTGCACGTAAGCCGTCATAGACCTCTTCGTCTATGGTCACTGTAAGTTTCCTTTGCATCACAAACACCTCCTCAAAATGCTACACGTATAATACACGTATAACATTTTGAGATCAAGAGGTCAAAAAAATTTATTACCTTCTGTAAACCCCATGCTACATTAAAGAATATGGGTCAACATCCACAACCAGACGAATCCCTGACTTTGACGTTATTTTTGGATGGTCCATCATGGCTTTTATAAGGCCGTTAACCAGGACTGAAGAAGGACTTTTCACCAGGATCTGCCACCTGAACTGTGAGGAAATTTTCTGGATGGATGCCTCAATGGGCCCCAGAATCTGAACCATGGCCTTTTGTTTTTCCTGGTTTTCAAGCAATGCCTTAAGAACCTGTGCAACCATGGCTGCATAGTCTTTTACTTTTGCAAAGTTACTACCTGAAATTTTCAATTGAATCATCCGTGAAAAAGGAGGGTATAGCAATGCTTTTCTATAGGGTACCTCGTTTTGAAAAAATTCAATAAAATCCTGTTTTTTAGCAGCTTCTATAATAAAATGTTCAGGATTATAGGTCTGCATAATCACTTTTCCTTCCGTATCGCCTCTTCCTGCCCTGCCAGCCACCTGGGCAAGTACTTGAAAGGTTCGCTCCCCTGCCCTGAAATCCGGAAGGCTTAGGGACAGGTCCGCGCAAATCACTCCAACAAGGGTAATGGATGGAAAGTCATGGCCTTTAGCAAGCATCTGGGTTCCCACAATAATATCAACATTCCTGTTTCTGATACTTTTTAATATTTTTATGGTGGCCCCTTTTCTGGATGTCGAGTCCTGATCCATCCTGGCAAGTCTTGCATCCGGGAACATTGTTTTCAGCATGGATTCAACTTTTTCTGTGCCAAATCCCAATGGTTTTATTTTTGATGATTTACAGGAAGGACATTTGGTGTTAACGGGCCTGTTATATCCACAAAAATGACATTGATAAACATTTTGCCCTTTATGGAGGGTCATGGTTACATCACAATATTTACAGGACAAAGATTTTCCACAATCCATACAAACCGGGGAAGTTGCAAACCCCCTCCTGTTCAAAAAGATCAATGCCTGATTGCCCTTATCAAGGCATTTTCTAATCTCTTTTGAAAGCTCAGGTGTTATGATCCTGTCATATCCTCTGGCATCCTTATATTTTTTCAAATCCACAAGGGTTATCTTTGGCAATGGATGTTGATTGATGCGGGTTTCAAGTTTTAATTCCTCAAACCGTTTTATAACAACATTCTGATAAGATTGTACAGAAGGGGTTGCTGATCCCAGAATCACGGGACAGGCATTCATTTTTCCCCGGACAACGGCAAGGTCCCTTGCATTATATCTTAAGCCTGTCTCCTGCTTATAAGAGGTGTCATGTTCTTCGTCCACAATAATAAGCCCGATATCTTCAAATGGAGCAAAAACAGCTGATCTTGCCCCAATGACAATGTTCACCTTTTTTAGGGCAATTTTGCGCCACTGATCTATAAGTTCGCCTTTGGTTAATGAAGAATGAATGACAGCTATTTTCTCCCCAAACCTTGCCCTGAACCGTCTTTCCGTCTGGGAAATCAAAGATATTTCCGGCACAAGAACTATGACGCTCTTCCCCTTTTCAACCACATCCCATACCAGTCGCATATAGACTTCTGTCTTGCCTGAGCCCGTTACGCCTGATAAAAGATAAGGGCTAAACCCCTGGCTCAAATTTTCCTGTACCTTTTTAACTGCTGCCTTTTGTTCCCATGTCAATTTTGGCGGGGTATCCGGCTCTACAGGATCACCCAAAGGATCCCTGAAAACCTGCCGTTGAATAACCTGTATGTATCCTGCCTGGGCCAGCGGCTTAATCAATGCAGGTGCCGTGGGAATTACTGCTTTTAATCCCGTCAGGGAGATCTCTTTTGCCTCTTTTACCAGTAAAAGAAGTTTTTTTCTTTTTTTTGACATGGAGATGTCTGTTTTTGGTTCATCACCAGGGATGATAAATTTCTCTTTTTTTACCTTGGCTCCATCTTTTTTTAATACGGCTGAAACCGTTATCAAATCTTCTTTTTCCATTTTGCGGACCAGGGCATTGATCAAGATATTTTTACTATTTTTCAAAACTTGTTTCAGGGTGCAGGATTGGCGTTGCAATATAAATTCAATCACCTGGTCCTCTCCTGGTGTAAGGGTGCCTGCATGCAAACTATCCTGTCCGTGCTGTGTAACAAAAACACAGGAGACATCATGGAGGTCAAGGCCGGAAGGAAGGGCTGCCTTAACCACATCCCCCAGAGGATGGATATAATAATCTGAAATCCACTTAAAAAACGATATTTCAGATTCTGGAAACAATGGATGGTCATCTAATACATCAAGAATCTTCTTTGCCGTAAATCCTTCACATTTTTTCTGTCTGGAAAGGATATATCCCGTCACCCGTCTATTTCCAAACGGGACCAGCACCCTCATTCCCGGGGAACAAAGATCCTGCAGATGATCCGGAACCAGGTATGTGTAAGATTTCATCACAGGAAGGGATACAGCAACAGATATGTAAGGTGTTTGAATCATCTGTCCTATTGTGCATAAAAAAAAAAATATTTCAACATAAGACTTCCCAAAGATTTCTTTGCGGAAAAATTTATTTGCTTGACTAGCCATAATGATTTTAATAGTTTCTTAATAAATGTCATTAACTTAACAGAATAAAGAGAGACTCACATAATTTTTTATCCGGAAAATTACTAAGGATCGGAGATGAAATAAGTTGGACAAAAATTGCGAAGAATTTTGGCCCATATACAAGGCGCATTAAAGGTTGCATACTATACGTATTCGGCCTTTGATGCAAC
>Ga0075120_10002647_pt1 | contig 12789 bp, 12 predicted proteins | sample AntAceMetag02UKL_FD_69792 | JGI IMG/M metagenome (GOLD analysis project Ga0075120, IMG submission 69792) | Saline lake microbial communities from Ace Lake, Antarctica - Antarctic Ace Lake Metagenome 02UKL | ecosystem: Environmental > Aquatic > Non-marine Saline and Alkaline > Saline | place... | reverse complement strand
TACTGAATCAGAGAAGAATTTTACAGTAGGACTTATAGATTTAAACCATTTTAAGGTTATAAACGATAAATACGGTCATATGTTTGGGGATAGTGTTTTAAGGTATGTCTCTTCGACTATAAAGCTTACATTTGAAGATAGGGGTGTGCTCTTTCGTTACGGGGGAGATGAGTTTGTCGTAGTCTTTCCTGAGCAGGATAAGAAGTATGCTTCGATCTTATTTAGGCTTTGTAATAGAAATCTGAAGAAACGTCCTTTCCTATTTAAAACAAAATTATTAAAGATTAGTGTCAGCTATGGTGTTGCATCTTATCCTCAGGATGCTGTAGATATAGAGTTGCTTGTTCACAAAGCCGATATGGCCATGTATTGCTCTAAAAAGTTGGCCAAAGGCGCTGTAGCGGATATTGCAAAGATAAACATCTATCGAATTCTTATTTTGGGGAAGAAGATTCTCTTCTGGGGAGCATGGATTTCTTTAATCAGCCTTATTGTTTTCAAGCCTTTTAAAATAGGAGTGAAGAGTTTTATTGCTTCAAAGAAAATAGAGCAGAGCGAGGTAGTGCTTAGCTATCCCTGTGAAGTGATTTTTAAAAACGGCTATACCTTAAATGGAGTTTTGGTAGAGAGAGATACTGATACCATTACGCTTCTTATTCCAATGAGCGGGGTTATAGGCAAGATGAAGGTAGATAAGAGTATAATCCGTAAGTACCGTACTTTTAAGCCTTAGGGCTGTTTAGATCTAAGATATGGTTTATGAGAATAGAGATTCTTCTGACATAGAACAGAAAGCACTTAAAGCGATAGGCGAGACCTTTGATATCTCTGTAGTGGAGTCTTCGATCTTAGTGACTTTTCCTTATGAATATCCTAAGAATATAATAGAGATGGAGCATTCAACGGATGAATTTAGTTGTCTCTGTCCCTTTTCAGGTCTTCCGGACTTTGCAAGAATAAGCTTGATATATGTACCAGGCAAGCTATGTATAGAGCTTAAGTCTTTTAAGTATTATCTCCTAGCATTTAGGCAGGTTAAAATATTCCATGAACATGTAGTTAATAAAATCATGGAAGATCTGGTTAAAATCTTGAATCCTGTTGAGCTAAAAATAGAGGCTATCTTTAATCTTAGGGGTGGGATAGAGACAAAAGCATCGGCGTGCTATAAAAATAAAGATTTAAAAGATTGATAGAGCGCCCTCTTTCTAATATTTGATTTCAATGAAGAAGATATTTATTGCTGCTACAAATCAGAATGGGGGTAAGACTACAGTTGCCTTAGGGCTACTTCTTAACCTCAAGAACCACTTTAAAAGAATAGGATTTATAAAGCCGATAGGGCAGAGATATCTTTTTGAAGAAGGTTATCAAGTAGATGAAGACTCTGTTCTGATAGAGAAGGTGTTTAAGTTTGAGTTTCCTTTGAAGATTCTTAATCCAATTGCGGTTGAGAGAGGGTTTACCGAAAGATACATAGAAAATCCTTACCCTGCTGATATTACGTCTAAGATAGTTGAGTCTTACAATAAGATTGCAGATTCTTCCGATCTTGTGATTATCGAGGGTACCGGCCATGCGGGGGTGGGCTCTGTCTTTGACCATTCCAATGCCAGGGTTGCCAAGATCTTGGATGCAAAGGTTGTGATAGTATCGTCTGGAGGAGTAGGCAAGCCTATAGACGAAATCGTCCTTAATAAAGCTCTCTTTGACAAGGAAGGGGCAGATGTTATTGGTGCTGTTGTGAATAAAGTTTTAAAGGAGAAGTACGAGAAGATCTCCTCTCTTGTAAGTAGAGGGCTTAATAGGCTGGGGGTTGATGAATTAGGCACCATCCCTTATAATCCAATACTATCTGCGCCTACAATGGAGCAGATATCCGATGAGATGGATCTCGGTTTTATCTCCTCTAGAGAAAAAAAAGGAAATGTTGTAGAGAAGATCATAATAGCGGCTATGGAGCCTCATGATGCATTTAGATATATAGGAAGAAATACCTTAATAATAACCCCGGGGGACAGAGAGGATATAGCTATGGCTGCGATTAGATCTTGTTCTATTCCCGATACAAATGACTACAGTATTGCGGGGATCTTGTTGACTGGAGGTATTTTGCCGAGCAAGAAGGTTTTGAACAAGATAGAGAGAGTGGGAATACCGCTCCTTGCCTCAGAGGATGATACTTATACTGTTGCATCTGCTATATATGATTTAAATGTAAAGTTAAGATCAACTGACTACGAGAAGATTAAGTTGGTCAAAGAGATGATCGGTAGATATGTAGATGTAGAAAAGATCCTCAACTCTATTTAGATTCAATTGAAATATTCAGAATTAAAATACTATACCAGAGTGTTATTGTTCATCAGTATAGCCTCTTTAGTTTTTTCTTTAGCGGCCAGAGCTGAAGTTTTATTTCAGCGTGGTTCTGTTATGTCTACTTATTACATGGTTAAGATCGAGGATGATAGAGATAGCCGCCTTTTTGATGCTATTGCCCAGGAACTTAAGAGATTAGAAGGCAAGTTTAGCTATTATAGCGAAGATAGCGAGCTCTCTTCTCTGAATAATTATGGGAGAGAGGGCTATTTTAAGGTATCAGATGAGATGGTTACTGTTATTAGAGATGCTATTAATATAGCCCGTGAATCCGGGGGTTGTTTTGATCCTACGATTGGGCCATTAATGGAACTGTGGGGTTTTAAAAGCAGAAAACCGTCTTTACCTAAAGAGAGAGAGGTTCAGCAAGTCTTATCTTATTTAGGCTGGGAGAATATTGATATTTCAGTTAACAGTGCAATAAGGTTTAAGAATAATAAGGTAAGTATCGATCTCGGGGGAATAGCCAAGGGCTATGCAATAGACTCTATCGTAGATTTACTTAAATCTGATGGGATTAGAAGTGCTCTCGTTGAGATAGGAGGTGATATTTACTGCTTAGGAGATGGGCTAAGTAGAGGTGGCTGGAAAATAGGCGTTCAGGATCCCAAAGAACCTAAGAGCGTGATTGCTAAAATAGATATTAAAGATTCTGCTGTTGCGACCTCTGGAAATTATGAAAGGTTTCTCGATTATAAAGGCGAGCGGTTCTCTCACATTATAGACCCTAGAAGCGGGTTTCCAGTAAAAGGAGATATTTTGAGTGTTACTGTTGTAGCCCCTAGAGCTATTGACGCAGATGGTTGGGCAACAGCTCTCTTTGTGATGGGTTTTGATAAAGGCAGAGAGTCTGTTGAGAGTCAGGATAATATTGAAGCTGTATTTATATCGCAAGGAGAAGGGGATTATGATATCTGGATATCTTCGGGGTTAATTGATAAGGTGGAGGTTTTATGAAGGTAATATCGCTTAAAGAGGCGCAGCGGATTGATAATCGCGCAATATATGAGCTTGGAGTACCTAGAGCTGCTCTTATGGAGAATGCCGGGAGGGGTGCTGCAGAGATTCTGTTAAAAAAAATAAAGGGATTAGGTTCTGTTGTCGTAGTCTCTGGGGCAGGCTATAACGGTGGAGATGGTCTAGTTGCAGCTAGGCATCTGCATATTAATGGCCTAAGAGTGAAACTGTTTTTGGTAGCCAACACGAATAAAGTCAAAAATGAAACATTGGTGCAGCTAAGAGTTCTTGAGGGTTTAGGGCTAAGAGCGAGCAATATAGAGAACGTATCTGATATTAAGCCCTTAAGTCTTGAGATTGCAAGAGCTGATATTTTAATAGATGCATTGATGGGGATAGGTATTAAGGGAGAGATCAGAGAACCGCAGAAGAGCGTTATTGAATTAATAAATAAATCTAAGATAAAAGTTCTCTCTGTAGATATTCCTTCAGGGCTGGATTCCGACTCTGGAATTGTAGGGACTGCGGCAATTAAAGCAGACTGGACAGTTACTTTTAAAGATATCAAGAGAGGTATGGTATCTGGAGAGGGGAGGCGCCATTGCGGAAAAGTCTACGTTAGAGGTATCGGTATTTAAGAGAGGCTATTATTTTTAGCCTAAACTGTTTATAATAGATACTATGCAGAAATTACAATATTTTGATCCTATAAGCATAGATACTCCACGGGAGATTGTCTATAGAAGGTTGGGCTCTAAGCCTGAGATGAATATAGCCTCTCATCAGATTGAAGAGTTTGATGGTTATATTCAAGAGGGACGTTCTAAGATGGAACTTAAAGGGGCCTACTTGAGGCTCCCGGTTAAGAGAAACAGCAGCTCGGTAGTTGAATTTGAAAACGGCCTTAGTGTAAAGAGTAAGCTTCTCTCTTCTCTTATAGGTAATTATAGAGAGGCTCTATTTATGGCTGCAACTGCCGGAGAGAGCATAATGGATGAAATTAAAATTGCTCAAGATGATAATATGACTAAAGCGGTTGTCTTAGATGCTCTGGCATCGGAATCAGTAGAGCTATCCTTAGAATGGATACAGAGATTTTTAAATAGAGAACTCCTAAGAGAGAAGAAACGTCTTATTATGAGGCGTATCTCTTGCGGCTACAGTGATTTTAAAATAGAACATCAGAACGAGATCTATCGCTTGATGAAGCTCAAGAGGCTTAAAATAAAGATCAATGATTATTTTCAGTTGATACCGGAGAAATCGGTAACTGCAGTTACCGCTATAGAGGATATTGGTTAGATTGATATGAAGATAGAGAGCATCTTAAAAAGAAGAGCACTTATCCTTGATGGTGCCTGCGGTACATCTTTATATGATATGGGTATGCCTTCGGGGGTCTTGCCTGAGATCTGGTGTTTGGAGAATAGAGATGCTCTACGTAAACTGCATAAGAGCTATATAGAGGCAGGGTCTGATGTCATATATAGTGCTACTTTCGGAGCCAATCGAATAAAGCTTGGAGACAAAAAGATTGATATCGTAGGGTTGAATAAGAAACTCGCTCTTATTGCAAAAGATGTTGCCGGCTCTGGTAGGGTTCTTGTTGCAGGTGATATTAGCTCTACAGGTAAATTTGTTAAACCGTTTGGAGAGCTTGATTTTAACCAAGCTGTTGATATATTCAAAGAACAGGTCAAAGGGTTACTTGAAGCAGATGTTGACCTATTTGTAATAGAGACGATGATGGATATTCAGGAAGCACGGGCGGCGTTAATAGCTGTGCGTGAAATGAGCGATAAGTTTACTATCGTTACGATGAGCTATGAAAAGTCTGGCCGGACATTGAACGGAACTGATCCTCTAAGCGCTCTTATTACTTTAGAGAGCTTAGGAGCTTCTGCTGTAGGTGCTAATTGTTCCAGCGGTCCTTTAGATATGAAAAGTGTTATTTTGAAGATGAAGGATTATACTAATCTCCCTCTTGTTGCAAAGCCCAATGCCGGGATGCCTAAAGTCATAGCCGGTGAGACTGTCTTCGATATGTCAGAAGACAGGTTTGCTAAAGCCGGAAAGGATTTGATCTTATCCGGGGTCAGTATTATAGGGGGGTGCTGCGGAACAACATCTCGACATATAGCAGCTTTAAAGAGAGAGCTAAAAGGCCTAAAGCCAGCCTCTAAGAAGTTGCTGCGATATAGTACTTTAAGCTCTGCAGCCTCTAGCTTAGTTTTCGATAAAAATTCCTCTCTGATAGCTGTTGGAGAGAAGATCAATCCTAGCGGTAAGAAGAGGCTGCAGAAGTCAATTTTAGATAAAAATTATTCTCTGATAAGAAATCTTGCCAGAGAACAAGAGCTTAGCGGAGCAAAACTGCTGGATTTAAATGTATCTGTTCTAGGTGCTAATGAGGGAGAGACTATGCTTAGTGCAATATCGGTTTTAGCAGTTAGCTCAAAACTTCCTCTTCTGATTGACTCTTTGGATCCGGATGTGATTGAGGCAGCTTTGCGGTTCTATCCGGGACGCGCTATGGTTAATTCTATATCCGGTGAGAGCGAAAAGTTGAAAAAGCTCCTGCCTGTTATTAAAAAGTATGGAGCTATGTTTATACTCTTACCCTTGACTTCAGTCGGTATCCCTAGGTCTTTTCGAAAAAGAAGAGAGACGATAGATAGGTTAATCAAAAAAGTAAAAGATTTTGGAATTAAAAAAGAGAGCATTGTGGTTGACGGCATTACTTTAGCTGTATCAGCAGAGCCTGAAGCAGGAGTTGAGCTGCTTAAAACCATTGAGTATATAAGTAAAGAGTTAAAGATGAATACGATTATAGGGTTATCCAATATATCATTCGGGCTTCCTAGACGAGATATTATAAATAAGACTTTCCTCTCTTTAGCAGAAGAGAAAGGTTTAAATCTTGCTATCCTAGATTCTTATAAGATCAAGAATAGCCGTAAGAGTAAATATGCTAAAAGTCTTCTCTTGGTTAAAGATAGAGGCGGCAGAGATTTTATAAAACGTTTCTCTAATTCTATTGCTGCCCAACATCCTGTTAGACCAATAAATATTGAGCTAGATTCTGTTGACTTTATCAAAGATAAAATATCCAGGTCTATTATTGAAGGGGATAGAGATTTAATTCTCGAATTGATAAAATCTGCTTTAGCCAAAGGTGTAGCAGCTATAGATATTGTGAATAAGATTATGATTCCTTCAATTAGTACTGTAGGTGAAAGATTTGATAACAAAGAATGCTTCTTACCTCAACTGATATCCAGCGCTGAGGTTGTTAAAAAAGCTTTCTCCATCTTAGAGCCCTACCTTAAGGAGGACAATAGTAAGAGAAGAGCTTTGGTTATGATTGCAACCGTTGAGGGGGATATTCATGATATCGGTAAGAACATAGTAGCCCTTATAATGGGTAATTATGGTTTTAGCGTAATTGATCTAGGTAAGGATGTTTCAGCTAAAATCATAGTGAGAGAGATAAAGAGGTATAAGCCCGATATTGTAGGTTTATCCGCTTTAATGACTACTACTATGGTTAACATGGAGAAGGTTCTGATGTTGGTTCGCAAGGAAAAACTCAAAGTTAAGTTTATGCTTGGAGGCGCTGTTGTAACAGATGGTTATGCAAAAAGCCTTAAAGCTTCCTATGCAAAAGATGCGATTGAAGCAGTAAGAGTTGCAAAGAAGATTTTATCAAAATAACTAAGTCCTAATTATCTTGTATTAATCCCGGCTCTATTGATATAATAATCAGGAATTTTAAAATCAAAGGAGTTTTGGATGGAAAATATTGAGATTAAAGTTCCTAATACTGAAGGTGTAGACAGTTTTACTGTTATATTCTGGCATCGCCAGGAAGGAGACAGAGTAGTTGAAGGAGAAGATCTACTTGAGCTTGCAACAGAGAAGACTACTTTTAATATCACAGCACCTTGCTCAGGTAAGATTATTGCATTAAAATATCCTGAAGGTAGTGTGGTTAATCCGGGTGACTTGATAGCTGTTTTAGAAAAAAGCGAGGTGAAAGATGAATGAAATTTTAAATTTACTTAAGAAGAATTCCAAGTTGTCTTCGGAAGACATTGCAAAGGTGCTCAAGCGTAAAGCCTCTTCAGTTAAGAGTGATATTGAAAAACTGGAGAGAGGCAAGGTAATACTTGGATATAAGGCTATAATAAATGAGGATAAAGTAAAGGGCCTTAAGCCTGTGAGGGCCATCGTTGAAGTTAAAGTGGCCCCCAAGAGGAATCTGGGTTTTGACTATATCGCAGAGAGAATATACAGGTTTCCCGAGGTTAAGACCTGCTATCTTGTCTCTGGAACTTATGAGCTTCTTTTGATGCTTGAGGGTGAGGATATCCAAAAGGTATCTCAGTTTATTGCCGAGAAGCTTGCGCCGCTAGAAGGAGTAAAAGGAACTGTTACTCATTTCTTCCTCAAGAAGTATAAAGAGGAAGGTGTAATATTTGAGTCTAAAGGCGGTAACCATAGAAAGAATATTACTTTATGAGTATAGATATATCCAAAAAATTGAAATCTATTCCACCTTCGGGGATAAGGGAGTTTTTTGATCTTGTTCTTGGAATGGACGATATAATATCTTTAGGAGTAGGCGAGCCTGATTTTGTAACGCCTTGGAATATATCAGAGGCAGCTATCTATGCTCTTGAGAAAGGATATACCTCCTATACCTCTAATCAAGGGATGGAATCTTTGAGGCTTGATATTTCAAACCATCTTAAAAAGAAGTATAAGCTCTCTTATGACCATGAAGACGAGATCTTAATTACTGTCGGGACATCCGAAGGATATGACCTGGCCTTAAGAGCTCTTATTAATCCGGGAGATGAGGTTCTTGTTCCTGAACCATGCTATGTCTCTTATCTGCAGGTTGCAAAGCTTGTCGGAGCAAAACCTAAATATATAGATACAACTGGGCATGGTTTTAAGTTAACACCTCAACTGCTAAAGGATTCTATTACTAAAAAAACAAAATTGTTGGTCTTAAATTATCCTGCTAATCCTACAGGGGTGAGCTACAGGGGGTCAGAACTAAAAGAGCTTGCTCAGATTGTTAAGAAGTATAACTTAGTAGTTTTATCCGATGAGATTTATGGAGATTTGACATATGATTTTAAGCATATTCCTTTTTCGACTCTTCCTGGTATGAAAGAAAGAACTGTGTACATAAACGGGTTTTCTAAGGCCTATGCTATGACAGGTTGGCGTATAGGTTATGCCTGCGGTCCTCCTGAGGTGATTGCGGCTATGTCTAAGATTCATCAATATACCATGCTCTGTGCTCCTATAATGTCTCAGATAGCAGCTTCTGAGGCTCTCTTAAAAGGGGATAATGCCTTAAGGGAGATGAAGAGAGAGTATTTAAGAAGAAGAAATTATGTTATGGAGAGGTTAATTGAACTTGGATTCAGTTTTCCTTATCCAGATGGAGCTTTCTATGTATATGCTTCTCTTTTAGATAAGAACTTTGATGGTAAAAAATTTTCCTATGAGCTGATTAAAGAGAAGAGCGTTGCTGTTGTTCCCGGAGTTGCTTTTGGAAGGCCGGAGAATAATAAGTGTTATATAAGAATATGCTATACCGCTGAATTCGATAAGCTTAAAGAGGCTTTAAATAGAATTGAACAGTTTCTTAAGGAGTAGAGAGAGTTGAGCCCTCGTCGTATTCTTATTCTCTATATGACCAATAAGTCAGGCCATCATCATGCTGCATTGGCATTGCAGGAAGCCATAATTGAATTAGATAGCAGCATAGAGGTCAATTGCGTCAATGCTTTTAGTTATACCAATCCCGTGCTCAATAAAATTACACACACTACCTATATGCAGATTATAAGAAGGAGCCCTGAGGTCTGGGGATATCTTTATGATAACCCTGATGTAGTTAGGCGTTCTCGAAACCTTAAAAAGATGATCCACAAATATAGCTCTAGAAAGCTTATTAATCTTTTTTCGGAGTTTAATCCGGATGTTGTTGTCTGTACTCAGGCATTTCCTTGCGGCATGGTTGCAGATTTAAAGAAATATAAGAAGATAGATATACCTATTGTAGGTGTAACCACAGATTATGTGACCCATTCTTTCTGGTATTATGACAGTGTAGACTCTTATATTGTATCTGATGAATCTACAAAAGATCAGATGGTCAAAAATGGCATAAAAGAAGAGCGTGTTAAGGTCTATGGAATACCGATTTCGCCTCGATTTATGAGGTCAGTGGATAGAGATAAAGTTTTCAAAGAGCTGGGTTTAGAGCCAGATTTACCGGTTGTAGTTGTTATGGGTGGAGGTAGAGGTTTAGGGAGAATAAAACAGGTTGTTTACTCTCTCGCTAAAACGCAAAAGAGATTTCAGATAGTTGCTATCTGCGGCGTGAATAAGAAGCTGCATCGCTATCTTAAGATAAAATCAAGACGGTTAAATAGGTTTAAACCATTTAAGGTCTTTGATTACGTTGAGCATATGGATTGGATTATGTCTGTTGCTGATATATTAATATCAAAGCCCGGAGGAATAACCACTGCCGAAGCTTTAGCTAAAGGGCTGCCGATGATAATATTTAATCCGATACCTGGCCAGGAGATAAGCAATACAGAGTTTTTGCTCAAGAGCGGTGCGGCAATAAGATGTGATCGGATAGCAGATATAGGTATTCTTGTTGAAGAACTGCTTCAGGTGAGCAATAAGCTCTCTATTATGTCGGATTCAGCTCGGGGGTCGGGATTTCCGGACTCTTCTTTAAAGATCTCAAGGGAGATACTCAATCTGATAGGATATGTCTAGGATCGTTATAAAGATTTTCTATCTTTTTTTTATAAATCTACTTAAACTTTTGCCGCGTTCATTTGCTATAGAGCTTGCTCAGATGCTCTCTCTCTTATACTATCTTTTTGCCAGAAAAAAAGTGGCTGTAGTACGCGATAATCTCAAAGTTGTTATGGGTCCTAGCTTTAAAGAAGCTTCCACTAGAAGGCTTTTCAAGAATTTCTCATTCTATTTGGTTGATTTTATGAGAGTTAGATCTAGAGGTAAAGAATTTTTTAAGAATTATTTAAAGATTGAGGGAAGAGAGGTAGTAGATGAATCTTTCAAAGCTTCCTCTAATGGTGTTTTAGGATTAGGTATGCACCTTGGTAATTGGGAATTTTCCGGAGGACATTTATCTTATCTTGATTATTCTGTTGCGGCTGTTGCGCTGGATCATTCTATAGAATATGTAGATAGGTTCTTCAAGCGGCAGAGAAAGAGGCTTGGAATTGAAGAACTTCCTTTTAAGAACTCCTTTAATGTCTGTCTTAAGAGACTCAAGGAGGGCAGTATTGTTGGTCTTCTAAGCGACCGTGATTTTACTGGAAACTCTATAAAAGGCAGGCTTTTTGGTAGGGATTGTTATTTTCCAAAAGCCCCCTTTTTAATCTCTTTACGTGCTCAAGTCCCTATTCTTATTATAGTTACAGTTAGAGACGGCTTGGGTTATAAAAGCATAATCAAAGGACCGTTTACCTATGAGAGTTTTACCCTTAATGAGATGCATAGAATTATAGCTGATATCAACAGGGCTATAGAGGGGTATCTTAGAGATTATCCTGAGCAGTGGTTTTTCTTTCAGAGATTCTGGGAGAAGCCTGAAGATGTTGTTATTCTTTGATTTTTTGGTATAATATTAGTCTAATTTCAAAAACAGGATTAAGCTATGAAACTAAAAGATAAGCTTGATGTATCAGTTATAGGTTCTGGCTATGTAGGTCTGGTTACAGGTGTAGCTTTAGCTGAGCTGGGTCACAATGTTCTCTGTATGGATGTAGATAGGCTCAAGATAGCAGAGATTGAAAAAGGTAAGATTCCGATATATGAGCCGGGACTGGAAGAGTTACTTCTAAAAAATCAAGAGGAAGGCCGTCTTAGATTCAGCAGTTCACTTAAAGAGGCGGTTGACCATGGTCTGATAATATTTATAGCCGTAGGCACCCCACCTAAATCTAATGGTGAAGCTGATTTAAGTTATGTTGAAAACGTTGCCAGAGAGATTGCAGTTAATATGGACTCTTACCGTTTGATAGTTGAAAAATCGACTGTACCAGTTGAGACAGGTGAAAAGGTAAGGCAGGCCATGCAGCTCTATATCAAAGGTGAAGTTGATTTTGATGTTGCATCGAACCCAGAATTTTTAAGAGAGGGTTCAGCGGTGGCTGATTTTCTGCATCCCGATAGAATAGTTATCGGGGTAGATAGCCAAAAGGCCAGAGACCTGCTGTTCTGTCTCTATAGTTCGCTGGCAGCACCTATTATTGTTACCGACATTAAGAGCGCCGAGCTTATCAAGCATGCCTCTAATTCATTCCTGGCTCTTAAGATCTCTTTTATAAATGCGGTATCTAGGATATCTGAGATGGTTGGAGCAGATATTGATAAAATTGCAGAAGGCATGGGTATGGACAAGAGAATAGGAGATAGGTTCTTAAAGGCCGGCATTGGCTATGGCGGCAGCTGTTTTCCTAAAGATGTCGATGCATTTATCCATATCTCTGAAGTGTTGGGCTATGATTTTAATCTACTTAAAGAAGTGAGAAAAATAAATGAAGAACAACGTCAACTTGTCTTAAAAAAAATAAAGGAAGGACTTTGGATACTAAAAGATAAGAAAATTGTTCTCTGGGGGGTATCTTTTAAGCCTCAGACAGATGATGTAAGAGGTGCTCCGGCAATAGACATTATAGAGGCTTTACTTAAAGAAGGTGCTAGAGTTGCAGTTGTTGACCCTCAAGCGCTGGAGAATCTAAGGGAAGTATTTAAAGGTAGAATAAGCTATGTCGCTGATAAGTATGAAGCGGCTAAAGGTGCAGATTGCATTCTACTTACAACAGAGTGGGATGATTTTAAAGATGTTGATTTCAAAAAATTAAAAGAGATTATGAATCTTGCTTTTATCGTTGATGGAAGAAACCTCTATAAACATTTAGAACTTGATCGCTATGGTTTCTTGTATCTTCCTTTCGGCAGTTCCGCATTGGGTAAACCTGTTGGAGGCAAGAAAAACCTATGATAGATGGCGTTGATATCAAGAGGTTGAATTGGTTTAAGAATGAGAAGGGAAGATTGATTGAGATTTTAAGAAGCGATGATGATATTTTTGATAAGTTCGGCCAGGCCTATCTAAGCACTATCAATCCAGGTGTTATAAAAGGTTGGCATCTGCACTATAATCAGGCCGATAATATCTGCTGTGTCCAAGGCAGTGTTAAGCTTGTACTTAAAGACAACAGAGAGGGCTCTAGGACATATGGAGCTATAGAGGATTTTATTCTTAGCGGAGTTAACTCTTCTCTTATTAGAATACCGCCTGGAGTCTACCATGGCTTGCAATGTTTAGGCTCTAGGGAGGCTTATATTTTTAACCTGACAGACTCTCTCTATCAAAAA
>Ga0075120_10002646_pt1 | contig 12790 bp, 7 predicted proteins | sample AntAceMetag02UKL_FD_69792 | JGI IMG/M metagenome (GOLD analysis project Ga0075120, IMG submission 69792) | Saline lake microbial communities from Ace Lake, Antarctica - Antarctic Ace Lake Metagenome 02UKL | ecosystem: Environmental > Aquatic > Non-marine Saline and Alkaline > Saline | place... | reverse complement strand
GTAGCTAATCAATCAATAAATGCCGGTGATACAGGAATTTCAACATTAGTATCAAGCTTAACAAAGGAAAATGATTTTAACGTTTTTGTGTCAGGAACAAAACTTTATGTAGATTTTAGCAATAATGATTATCTCGGAGGAAATGTTTCAATATACAATATTGCAGGGCAAGAAGTCGAATCATTAACTATATCCCAAACTATTTTCAATGTTGATATTAATGATTTGTCAAAAGGATTATATATTGTTGCAGTAAAGAATGATATAAAAGTTCAAACACATAAAGTTCTTATTCATTAAAGCATATTTTTCACCCATATTTTGTTAATTGTCTTTTGGGATTTGTTTTTTCCGATTTATCTGGCTTATGTATTTTAGATTTTAGTAATTTTAAAGTTTTATATTATCAATTATTACTAAAATCTAATTTATGGTTCCAAATTCTTATGCAATAGTTACAGGAGCATCTGGTGGGATTGGTTTTGAGTTAGCAAAATTATTAGCAGAAGACCATTATGACCTAATTCTTGTTGCAAGAAATATTGAAAAACTTAATGAAATAAAAGCAAAACTTGAAAAAGAGTTTTCAGTTTCAGTATTTACTATTAAAAAAGATTTATCTGTTTCGGGAGTTTCCAAGGAATTATTTGATGAAATAAAAAGCATGAATGTTAAGGTAAGCATTTTAATAAATAATGCTGGATTTGGTGATTTTGGAAGTTTCGCTGAGAGCAATATTGATAAACAACTTCGGATGATGCAGTTAAATATTATCACATTAACTGAGTTGACAAGATTATTTTTGCCGGAATTAATAAACCAAAAAGAAGGCAAGATACTTAATCTTGCATCAATTGCATCATTTATGCCAGGACCCATGATGTCGGTTTACTATGCTTCAAAAGCTTATGTTTTGTCACTCACAGAATCAATTTCTAATGAACTAAGGGGGAGTGGAGTTACGGTAACAGCTCTTTGTCCGGGACCAACAAAAACCAGATTTTTTGATACTGCAGAGGTTGATAATCCTAAATTTGTAAAGTTGTTAAAAACTGCTGAACCATCTTCGGTTGCGAGATATGGTTATCATGCTATGAAAAAAGGGAAAGTTATAGCAATACCGGGATTTTTTAATAAAATAATAATTTTTTCTGTGCGATTTACTCCTCGAAAACTCATTAGATATATAACAGGAAAACTTGCTAAAAATCAAAACTAATAAGTATGACAGTGAATAATAAAAGCATAGGTTTATTTTTTGGTTCATTCAATCCGATTCACTCAGGTCATTTGATTATTGCAAATTATATGCTCGAATTTACTGCTCTTAATGAAATTTGGTTTGTTGTTTCTCCACAAAATCCTTTGAAAGAAAGGAAATCTTTGCTTGCAGATTATCACCGACTTGAGATGGTTAATATTGCTATCGAGAACAATACTCAAATGAAATCCTGCAACATTGAATTCAAACTTTCAAAGCCTTCATACACAATTGACACACTAACATTTCTAAAAGAAAAATATCCTAAAAAAGATTTTGTGTTAATTATGGGTGCTGATAGTTTAGAAAGTTTAAGAAAGTGGAAAAATTTCCGGCAGCTTTTAGAATTTTATGAAATATATGTTTATCCTCGTCCCGGCTCTGATGGTGGCGAATTTATTGCTCATCAAAAGGTAACCAAAGTTAATTCGCCATTAATTGAAATTTCGTCGAATTTTATTAGGAAAGCAATCAAAGAAAAGAAAAATATTGATTATTTTCTTCCCGAAAAGGTTTATGAATATATTAAGGAAATGCATTTTTATGAGAAGTAATAATACAGTACAAATAAGAAAAAACAATTGGTTTTAAACATACGTTGTTTGTAATTATAAAGGATGATTAAAGTAGCTGCTGGAATACTAACTGATAACAATAAAGTTTTTATTGCTAAAAGAAAGCAAGGAAAACACTTAGCTGGTCTTTGGGAATTTCCTGGAGGTAAGATTGAAGATTCAGAAACTGCTGAACAAAGTCTAGTCAGAGAGTTTCGAGAGGAATTTGATGTCTTGATAAAAGTAAATTCAGAGTTCCATCAGAACCAACACCATTATCCTGAAAGGGCTATCCAACTTAAGTCATTCTTAGTAGAATATATTTCAGGAGAGTTTAAACTTAAGGAACATGATCAAATAGAATGGGTTGAAATCTCAGATTTAGACAAATATGAAATAGCACCTGCTGACATTGCAATCGTAGAAAAACTTCAAAATCGTCATGCAATCAAGAGATCATATTATTCTGACAGTATAGATTCATTCCTCAAAAAATCAAACAATGAAATTCTGGGCGAACTAACTTACAATCACTCAAATCGTGCATTGGTAGAATTGCAAAGAAATGCATGGATCAAGCAAATGGATATTCTAAGAAAAACTTTACATGGTTTCTCAGGAAAAATCTATTTCGAGTTTGCTATACCTAGAATGGGTAAAAGAGTCGACAATATTGTAATAATAAAAGACACCATATTTGTAATTGAGTTTAAAGTAGGAGACTCGAACTATGAAAAATATGCACAGAATCAAGTACTAGACTATTCGTTGGACCTACAAAATTTTCACTTTGGAAGTCATAATGCACGACTTATTCCAATTTTGGTTGCGACCAATGCTAAGGTAACAACTTATGAAGAATCAAAAGTGCTTGAACTTATAGAATCTGTAAATACAAACTCTGATTCTTTAAGGTCAATAATACAGCACTTAAGTTCAAATAGGTCTCATGATTTAAATACTGAAGAATGGGAGCAGTCAATTTACAAACCGACACCAACTATTATTGAAGCAGCTCAGACTCTTTATAAAGGGCATAATATTAAAGAAATATCAAGGTCAGATTCAGGTGCTATTAACTTGAGCAAAACTGCTAATTGCCTTTCTCGAATTATTGAGGATGCTAAAAAAAATCATAAGAAAACCATATGTTTCGTAACCGGTGTACCAGGAGCTGGTAAAACTCTAGCTGGCCTAAATATCGCTAATGAACGTATGAAAGCTGATGAGGACGAACATGCTGTCTTTCTTTCTGGAAACGGACCATTAGTTGATGTCTTGAGAGAAGCTCTTGCAAGAGATTTAGTTAATACAACAAAAGAACAGGGTAGTTCAATAACTAAAGAAACTGCAAAAAGACGAACTAATACTTTCATTCAAAATATTCATCACTTCAGAGATGAGTACCTTAAACATTACGTAGAACCAACTGAAAAAGTGGTTGTTTTTGATGAAGCCCAACGAGCCTGGAATGAAAAACAAGTAAGTTCATTCATGAAAAGAAAGAAAGGTGTTGAAGATTTTAACAAGTCAGAACCAGAGTTTCTTGTAGAAGTCATGGATAGGCACAAAGATTGGTGCACGATTATTTGTCTTATCGGTGGTGGTCAAGAAATTAATACTGGTGAAGCTGGTTTAGAAGAATGGATTAACGCTTTCAAAAATAGATTCAAATCTTGGAATGTTCATTATTCAAACAAAATAATTTCTAATAAGAACTATTTAAAATCCGAATTACTTAAGGATTGGCTGGGTGTATTTGGTAAAGTAGAACCTGAATTACATTTAGCTGTCTCGGTAAGATCATTCCGTTCCGAAAAACTATCGGCATTTGTTCAAGCTCTATTAGATATTGACCTATTAAAAAGTCAAGAGTTGTATAATATGATTAAAAATGATTTCCCTATATATATAACTCGTGAATTAAGTGTTGCAAAAGCCTGGCTTAATTCAATCAAACGTGGGACTGAACGGACTGGACTAATTGCATCTTCTGGTGCAAGGCGATTAAGGGCCTGTGGCATTGATGTTAAAAATGAAATATCAGCCCCTAATTGGTTTCTCAATGATGAAAATGATGTGAGATCATCATATTTCTTAGAAGATATAGCAACTGAATTCGATATTCAAGGTCTTGAAATAGATTACACTTGTTTAGCCTGGGGTGCTAATTTTTACTTCAAAAATGGGAATTGGGAATATCAGAACTTTAAAGGATCAAAGTGGCAGAATATTAACCAAGAAATATCTCGAGATTATCTTAAAAATACATATAGAGTATTATTAACCCGAGCAAGACAAGGTATAATAATCTATTTGCCAAAAGGAGATAAAAATGATATTACAAGAAAATCAGAGTATTATGAAGCAACATATAATTATCTGGCTGAAGTAGGGATCGAAGAAAAAACTTTACACAACAATTTATAGTCGTCATTAAAAAGACCGCTTATACTCAAATGTTACAGCTTCCTCTTCACTTCAATTTCTTCGTAACCTTCAATAATATCTTTTTCTTTAATATCATTAAAGTTTTCGATATTCAAACCACACTCAAAACCTTTTGAGACTTCTTTAACATCGTCTTTAAAACGTTTAAGAGAACCAAGATTTCCTGTGTAGATAACAATTCCATCACGAATAAGATGAATTTTAGTGTTTCGTGAAATTTTACCGTCGAGCACCATGCAACCTGCAACGGTTCCAACTTTTGTAATTTTAAAAATTTCTCTTATTTCAACATTGCACAAAACTTTTTCTTCAATATCAGGTGAAAGCATACCTTCAATAGCAGATTTAATTTCTTCTATTGCCTGATAGATAATAGAATATAATCGAATATCAATTTGTTCTTGTTGAGCAAGTTTTCGGGCACTAACAGATGGTCTTACCTGGAATCCTATAACAACGGCATTAGAAGCAGAAGCAAGAAGAACATCGCCTTCGGTAATTTGTCCAACAGCTTTATGAATAACATTAACCTGTACTTCATCTGTGCTTAAATTTATGAGAGAATCGGAAAGAGCTTCAACCGAACCATCAACATCTCCTTTAATAATAACATTCAATTCTTTAAAATCTCCGATAGCAATTCGTCTGCCGATTTCGTCAAGAGTAATATGTTTTTGAGTTCGTAAACCTTGTTCACGTTGTAATTGCAATCTTTTGGTAGCAATTAATTTTGTTTCATGTTCGTCAGTCATCACATTAAAAGAATCACCTGCTTGTGGAGCTCCGTTTAAACCAAGCATTAAAATTGCAGATGATGGTCCTGCTATCTCAACAAGTTTATTTCTTTCATTATACATTGCCTTAACTTTGCCATAGCAATAACCAGCTAAAACCATATCACCAACTTTAAGAGTTCCGTTTTGTATAACTAATTTTGTAATATAGCCTCTTCCTTTGTCAAGAGATGATTCTAGGATAGTGCCACTTGCAAGTTTGTTAGGATTTGCTTTTAATTCTTGTAATTCTGATTCAAATAAAACTTTTTCAAGCAATAGGTCAATATTTACACCTTTTTTAGCAGAGATTTCTTGTGATTGATATTTTCCACCCCAATCTTCAACAAGAATATTCAAATTTGCTAATTCTTCTTTTATTTTTTCGGGATTTGAGTTTTGTTTATCAATTTTATTTATTGCAAAAACAATAGGTACGCCGGCTGCCTGAGCATGATTTATAGCTTCTTTGGTCTGAGGCATCACATTATCATCAGCTGCAATAACAATAACTGCAACATCGGTAATTTTTGCACCTCTTGCCCGCATGGCTGTAAATGCTTCGTGACCCGGTGTGTCAAGGAAAGTTATAGTTTTTCCACTTTCTAACTTCACTTCATAAGCACCAATATGTTGAGTAATCCCTCCAGCTTCTCCTGCAATAACATTAGCATTTCTTATATAATCAAGCAAAGATGTTTTACCATGGTCAACGTGTCCCATAACAGTAACAATTGCTGATCTTTCAACAAGGTCTTCAGGATTATCTTCTTCTTCTTTTATTGCTTCCTGAACTTCAACACTTACAAATTCAACCTGATGTCCAAATTCTTCAGCAACAATAGTTAAAGTTTCAGCATCTAAACGTTGATTGATTGACACAAATAGTCCTAAGCTCATGCAAGTAGAAATAATTTCGGTAACTGTAACATTAATCATTGTTGCCAGTTCGTTTACAGTAACAAATTCTGTTACTTTAATTATTTTCTTGTCTTCTTCAATTTTTTGTTGTTCTTCTTTAACTTGTTGGGTTACTAATTCACGCTTTTGTTTTCGATATTTAGCAGATTTGGATTTTCCTGTAGAAGTTAATTTTAAAAGAGTTTCTTTAACTTGTTTTTGGATGTCTTCTTCTGATAATTGAGCTCTAACAATTGGTTTTTGCCTCTTTTTACCTTTGTATCTTGAATCTGTTTTTACATCTTTTTTTGTATCTATATCTTTCTTTTCTTGCCCTGATTTTGGAGTTTTCTTAATTCTTTTACGTTTCTTCTTTTTTTCATTTGTTCGTGCATCGGAAGAAGAAGCAACAGGTTTCTTTTCAGGTGGTTTAATTTTGGAGAGTTCTATTTTTCCTAATACCTTAGGAGCTTTTAAATCTGTATATTCTGTTTTTAGGAAATTATTATCGGTTTCAGTAGTTTTTTTATCAACTTCAACAATTTCTTTAGTTTCTTTTATCTCTTTTGTTTCAGGTTCTTTTTTCTCTTTTAAATCCGGTTCTTGTTGTGGTGTTTCAGGTTTCTTTTCTTCAACATCAACTTTTATTTCAGGAACTTTTTCATTTTCAGCTTTTTTGCTTTTTACAGTTTTTTTCTTAGGCGAAATTTTTTCAATATCAAGTTTTCCAAGAACTTTAGGAGTCTCCTTTTTTTCAACTTTTACATCAGGTTCTTTTTCAACTTTTTCTACAACTACTTCTTTACTTATTATTTCTACTTTTTCTTCCTTTTCTTTTTCTACTTTCTTTTCTTCCTTTACTTTAACTTCTTTAGGTTCTTCTTTTTTTGGTTCTACAACTTCTTTTTCAGGTTCAATTGTTGTTGTTTGTTTTATAAATAAATCTTCGGGTTCTTTATCAAAAACAAAATCTTCAGGATTTGTTACTTTGTTCTCAAGAGTAATAGTTTCGTGTGAAGTATGTTCCAAACCAATTTTATAAGATTCTTCTTTAGCTGTTTTTTCAGATTGAAATTCGTCCACTAAAACATCATATATTTCAGAAGATATTTTAGTGTTAGGCTTGTTTTCAACATCAAAACCCTTAGATGTAAGAAATTCAATAATTGTTAAAATTCCTACATTAAATTCTTTAACAGCCTTACTTAATCTTATTGAGTTACTGGCTTTTGCCATATTATAATTTTTTACTTTTATATATTAAAATTGTAAAAATACTGTTTTTTATTCAAATTCCGATTTAAGTATTTTTATAACTTCGTTAATTGTTTCTTCTTCAAGGTCAATTCTATGTTCAATTTCTTCAAAATTTAGTTCTAAAACACTTTTAGCAGTATCACAGCCTACGTTTTTAAATTCATCAATTATCCATTGGTCAATTTCGTCAGAAAATTCTTGTAAATCAACATCTTCTACATCAACATCAGTATCTCTGAAAACATCAATTTCGTAACCGGCAAGTTTGCCAGCTAATTTTATGTTGTGCCCACCTTTTCCAATAGCTAAAGAAACCTGGTCGGGTTTAAGAAAAACCTCTGCTTTTTTGTTTTCATCGTCAATTTTTATTGAAGTTATTTTAGCCGGGCTTAAAGCTCTTGATATATATAAAGATGTATTTGTAGTGAAATTAATTACGTCAATATTTTCATTTTTCAATTCACGCACAATACCGTGAATTCGTGAACCTTTCATTCCAACACAGGCACCAACAGGGTCAATTCTGTCGTCATAAGATTCAACTGAAACTTTTGCTCTTTCGCCCGGTTCACGTACAATATTTTTAATAGTGATTAAACCGTCAAATATTTCAGGAACCTCAGATTCAAATAATCTTTCTAAAAATATTGGAGAAGTTCGTGAAATAATTATCACAGGAGCATTGTTTTTCATTTCAACTTTTAGAACAACTGCTCTGATAGTTTCGCCTTTTCGATAGAAATCAGAAGGAATTTGTTCTGATTTTGGCAACAATAATTCAATTCCTTCGTCATCAATAACAAGAATTTCTTTTTTCCATATTTGATAAACTTCACCCGTAATAATCTCACCAATTCGTTCTATATATTTTTTATAATCATTATCTTTTTCATATTCGGAGATTTTAGAAATAAGATTTTGACGAATTGAAAGTATTTCTCTTCTGCCAAAATCCGATAAATGAACAGGTTCAGATGCTTCTTCACCAACTTCAAAATCAGGTTCTATTTTTATAGCTTCTGAAAGAGCAATTTGACTGTTTGAATCTTCAACTTCACCATCTTCAACAATTTCGCGATTTCTCCAAACTTCAAGGTCTCCTTTATCAATGTTTACAATAATATCAAAATTTTCATCAGAACCGTATTTCTTTGACAGCATACCTCGAAAAACATCTTCAATAATACGCATCATTGTAGCACGATCAATATTTTTAAATTCTTTAAATTCAGAAAAGGATTCTACTAAATTAATATTTTCCATTTTTTATTTATTTTTAAAAGATATAACAACTTTTATTTCTTTTATTTCATCAAATTTCAATGAAATAATTTTTTCACGGTTTTCTTTAATTTGTCTTTTTGTTAGTTCTATTTCTAATTTAATATTTTTATCATCAAATTCTATTAGCTTTCCTTTAAATATTTGATTTTTAACGTCAACTATTTGTATTTGTTTCCCTAAATGATTTTTATACTGTCTTTGCAATTTCAATGGTTGGTCTAAACCATAAGAAGAAACTTCAAGAGAAAAATCTTCTTTATCTCGGTCAAGCGTTGATTCAATATGCCTGCTGATGTTTACACAGTCGCTAATTGTAACACCATTGTCGCCATCAACCCAAATATTAATTTTGTTTAATTTATTCACAGTAATCTCAACAAGAAACTTATCAGTTCCAGCAAGTTTCTCTTCTACAAGTCTTTCTATTTCTTGTTTTATAATCATTTTTCTCTAAGATAAATCTAACAAAATAGGGGATACTATCCCCCATCAAATTATCGAAACTTAAACAAATGCTCTATAAGTATTTGATAAAGCAAAAGTTTTCTATCTAATTAATAAGAAAAAATTTTACTTTTTTCTTTGCTGTCCGACTAGGGTTCGAACCTAGACTCTTCTGAACCAAAATCAGACGTGTTACCATTACACTATCGGACACTGCTTTCTCAAAAGAAAGTGCAAAATTAGTATAAATTTTTTTTAAAACAATTTTATTCACTCAATTTTTTGTTTTCAGTTCAGAAAGCGAATAATTTTTAAATATATGTGTCGGTATATTAGGCTTATAAAATATATAATTATTAGTTTCTGTGAATAATAGGGTATAAAAATCAATAGAATTAATTCATAAATTTTGTTAAATTAACATAGCTTTATTTTAATTCTTATTAATTTTCTTAAATTCGTAGCCGAAAAAATATTGTTCTATTAATTATTAATTTAATGAATTATGATAGCTTATAACAAACTTAATAATATAATTGGCTGGCTGGTATTTGCATTTGCTTCAATAGTTTATATCATGACATCCGAACCAACAGCAAGTTTTTGGGATTGTGGTGAATATATTGCAACAGCATATAAATTGCAAGTAGGACATCCACCCGGAGCACCTTTTTTCCAATTAGTAGGAAGATTTTTTACTTTATTCGCTGGTGAAAATACTGCTTTGGTTGCTCGTATGATAAACATTATGTCTGCTCTTGTTAGTGGATTTACTATTCTGTTCCTCTACTGGTCAATTACTAGCCTTTCAAAAAAATTAATTAATAATGATGGAGAATTTACTACAGGCAAAATGATTGCAGTTATTGGAAGTGGAATGGTTGGTGCTTTAGCTTACACTTTCAGCGATTCTTTCTGGTTTTCAGCTGTCGAAGGTGAAGTTTATGCAATGTCAACTTTTTTCACCGCTATTGTTTTTTGGGCTATATTAAAATGGGACACAGTAGCTGATGAAAAGCACTCATTCAGATGGCTGATTTTAATAGCATATCTAGTTGGTTTGTCAATTGGTGTTCACCTTTTAAATTTATTGGCAATTCCTGCAATAACATTTGTGTTTTATTTTAGAAAATATAATGCAACTCCAAAAGGTATTATTTGGGTTACAATACTTTCAATTTTAATACTTGCTTCTGTAATGTATGTCATTATTCCATGGGTAGTGAGCCTTGCAGGTTTATTTGAACGATTTTTTGTTAATTCTTTTGGAATGCCTTTTAATTCTGGAACACTCATCTATTTTATTATACTGATTACCGGCATTGTTTGGGGCTTGTATTATACTAATAAACACCATAAAGTTATTGGGAATACGATTATTTTAGCTTTTACTTTTATTTTAATTGGATACTCATCGTTTTTAATGCTGGTGATTCGTTCCAATGCGAATCCCCCTCTCGATGAAAATAATCCCGAAAATGCTATTAGTTTGCTTTCGTATCTGAATAGGGAACAGTATGGAGATTGGCCAATTTTTAAAGGTCAATATTTTAATTCACCTTTAGATTCTCGTAAACCTCGCGTTGATGGAAAACCGGTTTATACAAAAGATTTAAAAACCCGAAAATATGTTATTACTGATGATAAAAAATCAACAATACCAAATTATGATGAAAAATTTACTACAATTTTCCCTCGTATGTGGAGCAGTTCACAAAGCTCTCATGCAAGTGCATATAAATCCTGGGGTAAAATAAAAGGAATACCGATTACTGTTGCAAAACAGGGGGGAGGAACTGAAGTTATTACTAAACCGAAATTTAGTGAAAATCTAAGATTTTTCTTCAAATACCAAATCGGGCATATGTATCTCAGATATTTTATGTGGAATTTTTCAGGACGGCAAAATGATATTCAAGGTCATGGAGGCCCATTGCATGGAAATTGGATTAGCGGTATCAATTTTATTGACCAGGCAAGGTTAGGACCTCAGGATAATCTCCCCGATGACATGGCAAGAAACAAAGCAAGAAATAAATTTTATATGTTGCCGCTGCTTTTAGGAATTGTAGGTTTTTTCTTTCAGGTCAACAAAGATTATCGGCAGGCAATTATTGTAGGATTATTATTTCTGATGACGGGCTTGGCAATAGTTGTTTACCTTAACCAATATCCCTATCAGCCTCGTGAGCGGGATTATGCCTTTGCAGCCTCTTTTATGGCATTTTCAATTTGGATTGGACTTGGTGCTTTAGCTTTGTTTAATTTCCTTAGCAAATCTGTAAATTCTAAGGTGGCTGCTGTTTTGGTAACTTTGTTTTGTTTGTTTATTGCTCCATTCATGATGGCAAAAGATGGCTGGAACGACCACGACCGCTCAAACAGATATACAGCCCTGCATGTTGCAAGAAATTATCTAAATTCATGTGATAAAAATGCAATTTTGTTTACTAATGGCGATAATGATACTTTCCCTTTATGGTATGCTCAGGAAGTTGAGGGAATTCGTACTGATGTCAGGGTAGTTAATCTCAGTTTACTCAACACAGATTGGTATATTGACCAAATGTCACGGAAAGCTTATGATTCTGAACCCGTTCCTTTTTCAATGAAAAAAGATAAATATATTCAGGGAACTCGCGATTTTGTTTATTTTATCGAAAATCCTAATATAGTTGGACATAGAAATTTAAGAGAGCTAATTGATTTTGTTGCCAGCGACGATATTAAAACAAAATACAGAACTCAAGGTGGTTACATTGAATATTTCCCAACTAAAAAATTACGTATTCCTGTTGATTCTGCCAAAGTTGTTAACAACGGAACTGTTTCCCCAAAATTAGCTGACCAAATAGTAAAAAATATTGATTGGACAATGAGTAGCTATGGTGTTATGAAAAACCATCTTATGGTTCTTGACATGTTGGCAACATTCAATTGGGACAGACCTGTATATTTTGCAATAACCACAGGTAATGATAGCTATATTGGACTTATGGATTATTTCCAGTTAGAAGGGCTTACATACCATTTGATTCCTGTGAAAACAAAAAATCCGGACGGGCAAACCGGAAGAATTGATACAGATATTATGTATGAAAATCTAATAGACAAATTTACCTGGGGCAATCTTGGCGACCCTGATGTTTATCTTGACGAAACAAATATGCGTATGACTATGAACTTCAGGAATAATTTTGCTCGATTAGCTAATGCTCTTGTTCTTGAAGGGAAAAAAGATAAGGCAAAAATTGTTTTAGACAGATGTATGGAAGTTATGCCCGAAGAAGCTATTCCTTATAATTTCTTTGTGCTTCCTATTGCTGAAGCTTATTATGCAGTGGGTGATACCGTAAAAGCTAATGAAATTGTTGAAGAACTTATTAATATTTATAGTAATAATTTGAAGTTTTATTATTCTTTTGTCGGCGAAAAATCTAAATTGGTTGACAAAGAAAAACAACAATCTTTGGCAGTTTTTCAGCGGATAAGCCAAACAACACAAAAATATCATCAGGATTCTTTAAATTCAACTTCAAAGAAAATTTTTGACGAGTATTACCAAATTTATGTTGGTGAACAAGAGCAAAAACAAAATCCTGTGAGGTAAACATTTTATTTGATAACAAACTTCTGATGATTTTTATATTAATTAGTGGCTATAAGAAAACATCAATAATGTATGAGAGAAAATAAATGTTAAAAATTACAAATAACAATTATCAAAATTCAAATAATTCCGATAGTTATCGGAACCAATTTTTAAAAAAATAAATTCCAAACTTGAAGCAAAATACAAAAAAGTCTGCTTATTCATAAACTGATAATTAAAGGTGGTAATGTTTTGAATTTTGGACATTGTGTAG
>Ga0075120_10002639_pt1 | contig 12803 bp, 8 predicted proteins | sample AntAceMetag02UKL_FD_69792 | JGI IMG/M metagenome (GOLD analysis project Ga0075120, IMG submission 69792) | Saline lake microbial communities from Ace Lake, Antarctica - Antarctic Ace Lake Metagenome 02UKL | ecosystem: Environmental > Aquatic > Non-marine Saline and Alkaline > Saline | place... | reverse complement strand
ATATCTTTAATCCTGTATTTCAGGCTAAGGTCAAGATCTATGTAAGAAGAATCTTTACTTGGTTGTAACATTTTTATACTCCTATTATTTCTTTAAAGTAAATATATCAAAACATGTTGATATGTTGTTTTCTATGCAAAATACAAGTATTCCTTTTTGATGTCAATAAAAAAAGTCGCTTAAACTTAAAATTTCAAGTTCAAGCGACCCTTGTAAACTATAACCATTACAAAAATAAATTATATTCCGGCCAGATCCTTTATTTGTTCTGCCTTGTCAGTTCTTTCCCAGTAAAAATCAGGATCTTTTCTTCCAAAATGGCCATAGGATGATGTTTTCCTGTAAATGGGTCTAAGAAGATCAAGTGTACTTATGATTGCAGCAGGCCTTAAATCAAATACTGATTTAACAATTTCAATTGCTTTGAATTCGGATATTTTTCCCGTTCCCATAAAATTGACAAGAAGGGAAACTGGCTGGGCAACACCTATTGCATAGGCCACCTGAACCTCGCATTTATCTGCGATTCCTGATGCAACAATGTTCTTTGCCACATATCTTCCCATGTAGGACGCGCTCCTGTCTACTTTTGAGGGATCTTTTCCAGAAAAGCAGCCACCACCATGGCTGCCCTGGCCACCATAGGTATCTACAATAATTTTTCGTCCTGTAACACCGCAGTCTCCCATGGGACCGCCCACAACAAATCGCCCTGTGGGGTTAATAAAAAATCTTGTGTCCCCGTCTATCATATCTTCGGGAATCACTTTTTGAATGACTTCTTTTATTATAGCAGCCTTTAAATCATCATAGGACACATCCGGAGAATGCTGAGAAGAAACTACAATAGTATCTACCCTTTTGGGCTGACCGCCGTTCATATATTCAATGGTTACCTGGGATTTTCCATCGGGTCTTAAAAAATCAAGGGCACCGTTTTTTCTGACCTGGGCCAGCCTTTTGGTCAGTTTATGGGCATAAACAATGGGCATTGGCATAAGCTCCGGGGTTTCGTTGGTGGCAAACCCGAACATGATTCCCTGGTCACCAGCCCCCTGTTCTTTGTAAAGTCCTTCGCCTTCATCAACCCCCTGGGCTATATCAGCTGATTGCTGATCTATACTCGTAACAACCGAACATGTCTGCCAGTCAAATCCCATGTTTGAGGAGTTATATCCAATATCTTTTATGGTATTTCTGACCACATGGGGAATATCCACATAGCAATCCGTGGTAATTTCTCCTGCAACCATTGCAAGACCTGTGGTCACCAATGTTTCACAGGCAACCCTGCATTTTTTATCCTGGGCCATGATGGCATCAAGAATACCGTCGGATATGGCGTCTGCCACTTTATCAGGATGCCCTTCTGTTACAGACTCAGATGTAAACATATAAGATTGTTTTTCTGACATTTCAAACTCCTTTTATCTCAAGATAACTATTTTTATTAATAAAAAATTTTATGCCAAGGGTATAATTAATAAGTTTTTATTTTCTCTTTGTCAATGATACCAGCCCAATCCTGGGCCATATTTTTTTAATTTTTTTAGAAAAATCATAAATAACTTGACAATTATATCATAATTTTGATTCTTTGATTAACTGCCAGCAAATGGTGAATGGTGAATCATGTAAGACAACTATATATTCCTGGAGAAAACATGACAGAAAATAAAGTAACAAGAATTACAGGGATCGGTTCTGCACTTGTTGATATTTTAATCAATGAATCTGATCAATTCTTAACAAACCTTGGAAAAGAAAAAGGCGGGATGACCCTTGTGGAAGACAAGGATATTGAACTAATATTAGCCCGGACAAATCAAACACCTGTTGTTGTTCCAGGCGGAGCTGCATGCAATACCATTGTTGGTGTCGGAAACCTTGGCGGAAATGCCAGATTTATCGGCAGAAGGGGCAATGATGGGTATGGGCAGGCATTTGAAAAACAGATAGTTAAATGCAATGTTGAGCCTATTGTTTCAATCTCAGACTCTCCCACGGGCAAAGTATTATCTGTCATTACCCCGGATGCCCAGCGCTCCATGTTTACTTTCCTTGGTGCATCCACAGAACTTGATCCCAAATTAATCTTTCCTGACATGTTTAAAGACACAGCCATTTCCATGATTGAGGGATATCTTTTATTTAACAGGGATTTAATGATGGCTGCAATAAAAGCTGCCAAAACTTCCGGCTCTCTTATTGCCCTGGATCTTGCAAGTTTTGAAGTGGTCAATGCCTCCAAGGATATTCTTGAAGATATCATAAAAAATTATGTTGATATCCTCATTGCCAATGAAGATGAAGCAAAAGCATATACGGGGTACGAGGATGAACAAAAATCAATTAAAGCACTGTCTCAACATGTCACATATGCTGTCCTGAAACTTGGAAAAAGAGGCAGTTATGTATCACACAACAAAACTATCACAAGAATTTTTGCCCAATCAGGAAACGTCCCAGTAGATACAACCGGAGCAGGAGATCTCTGGGCAGCTGGATTTCTTTTTGGAATTGCCCATGGATTTCCCATTGAAAAAAGCGGACACATCGCTTCCGCCTGCGGCTATGAAGTCTGCCAGGTCATGGGTGCCCAGCTTCCCAGCGATGCCTGGGCAAGAATAAAAAAATTGATATAGTAAATAGTGCCTGACCAAAAACAATAACAGCCTTAGAGATCATTAAATACAATTTTAAACACATCTTGATATTTTTTTGCAAAATGAAATGTGATGCCCTCTTTAATGTGGTCTGGAAGCATTTTAAATTCAGGCATGCACCCTTCGGGCAGGATAATCTCACGGATACCAGATCGACGTGCTGCAATAATTTTCTCTTTTATGCCTCCCACGGGAAGTACCTTCCCTGTTAAAGTGATCTCTCCTGTCATGGCAAGGGGGCGTTTTATCGCTCTTCGGGCTGCAAGAGAAACAAGAGCCGTGGTTATAGTAACCCCGGCACTTGGGCCATCCTTTGGAGTTGCCCCTTCGGGCACATGGATATGGATAAAGGCATTATCAAAATATTTTTTATCAATTTTAAATGCGGTAAGATTTGCTCTTACATAGCTATAGGCAATGGTTGCAGACTCCTGCATCACTTCACCCAGTTTTCCCGTCAATTGAAACCCTGGAGTTTTCCCATGAACCCTTACCGCCTCAATGGGAAGGGTTACCCCGCCAAGCTGGGTCCAGGCAAGCCCCGTTACAACTCCAATGCCTGACATCAATTCTTCATGTTTAAAAATCGGCGGCCCCAATAAATCATCAAGAGCTTTAATATTGATCCTGATTTTCTCTTTTTTTTCTTTTAATATGACCACAATGCTTTTTCTGATAATCTTATTTAAAAGCTTTTCAAGACTTCTGACCCCGGCTTCCCTGGCATACCCATCAATGAGATAGCGGATGGTGGGATCTGTAATGGTGATCTTTTTGGATGTCAGATTATTTCGTTTTAAAAGCTTTGGCCACAGGTGTTTCCTGGCAATTTCCATTTTCTCTTCCGTAATATACCCGGACAGGTTAATCCTGTCCATTCTGTCCAGAAGTGGCCTGGGAATGGTATCCAGCTGATTGGCCGTGCATATGAATAAGACTTTTGACAAATCTATGCGAAGATCCATGTAGTGATCAAGAAATTCGGAATTCTGTTCAGGATCAAGCACTTCAAGAAGGGCAGATGCAGGGTCACCCTGGTAAGACATTCCGATTTTATCCACCTCATCCAGCATGATCACTGGATTGGCAACTTTCGTATCCTTTAAAGCCTGGACAAGTTTTCCGGGCAAGGCCCCCACATAGGTTCTTCGATGTCCTTTAATCTCAGCCTCATCCCTCATGCCGCCAAGGCTGAATCTGTAGAATTTTCTTCCCACAGCCTCTGCAATTGATTTACCAATGGAGGTTTTACCAACACCGGGAGGACCAACAAACAGAATAATGGAACCTGCAATATCTTTTTTATAAATTCCAGCAGCAAAAAATTCTATAATCCTCTCTTTTACATCGGAAAGCCCTGAATGATCCCGGTCAAGGACATCCTCGGCCCGCTTTATATCAATATTGTCCTCGGAATAGATTCCCCAGGGAAAGGATGTGACCCAATCCAGATAATTTCGGGTTACCCCGTATTCTGATGATCCTGTCTCAAGCACGGATAATTTTTCGATCTCTTCATCAAAGCGTTTTGTCACATGTTCAGGTGGTTTCAGTTTTGCAAACCTTTCTTTAAATTTATCCACATCCGAAGTTTTATCATCTTTCTGCAGCCCAAGTTCCTTTTGGATCGCCTTAAGCTGTTCCTTTAAAAAAAATTTACGTTTATTATCATCCACCTGAATATTGACATCTTTTTGTATTTTGCTTTGGAGTTTTGCAATTTCTATTTCTTTTTGCAGCAGCATCATCACTTTTTTCATCCGGTCTATAACCAAGGTGAGCTCTAAAACTTCCTGCAAATCATCGCCTGAAGCAGTAGTAATGCTTGCGGCAAAATCTGTCAAAGGTGATGGTTGATCCGGGCTGAACATCCCTAAGTATTGCCTGACTTCTTCGGAATATAAGGGATTCAATGAGAGCAATTGCTTGATGGAATTAATAATTGCAATGGCATAGGCTTTCAGTTCATTTTCATTTTCTTCTATTTTTTTAAAATACTCGGTCTGAACAACAAAAGGCGGTTTGTCCGAAAGAAACCGCTTGATTCTAAATCGTTCAAGTCCCTGGGCAATAAACTGAATATTGCCCTGTACATCCACCACATTCAACATCCTGACAACACAGCCAACCTTGGGAAAATCCTTTTTATACACGTATTTGCCTTTTAGTTCTCCCACATATGCAAGGCCCAAAAGATCTTTAGAATCTTTGGATGCCTTTTTCAGCGTTTCTTCCCATCTTTTCTTGCTCACCATAAGGGGTTGAACCTGTGCCGGCAAATGAGGACGGCCCGTAATGGGGATAAGATATAAAATATCCGGCTTAAGGCTTTGCTGAACCAGCTGACCTTCTTTATTTTCATTTTCGTCTTCGACTATTTCCGGTGTAATGGGCTTGTTGTCATCAGTCATAAATCACCTCTTAAAAAAGTTGATAGGATAGTAACGATGAATACTACCTTTATTATAATATTGTTTAAACTCTGACAACCTAAAATAGCAAAATTCATACCAAGATGAATCCTGGTACAAATATGGCAAGCGCTTTTATCCAGATATACTTTTTATCTTTGCTTTATTTAAGCCGTGCTTTACAGATGCTTTGCAACCTTTAAAGGAATGTCGGCTAACAAAGTTAGATTATTGTTCAGAAAAAACTGCTGTTTCAGTGGCTTAAGGAGACAAACAGATTATGGGACAAGAATCTTTACCAGCTGTGCAAATCCGATTCCTCCTTTTCCCTTTGTTATCCAGGCAGGTTTGAAACAAAGCCTGTCTTTGAATGCAAGGACATTGGCGACACCGACAGCATTGGGAAAATATTCAAACATGGGCTCATCATTGGGAGAGTCTCCGACAAAAATAACGGTTTCCTTTATTGCATCCAGATCTGTTTTAAATACTTCCCTGAACAATACCTTGGTCATGGAAAGCTTGTCATAGGCTCCAAACCAGCCATTTACATGGATTGAGCTGACCTTTGCAGTTGCACCATATTGTTCAAATATGGTGACAATCCTGTCAATGTCAGATTGGGAAAGGTGAGGAACATCTTCTGCAAAATCAATGGCAAGATCGGCTTCTCTGTATGGTTGATCTGCTGAGACCACACACCCTGGTATTGAGTTTAGGATCTTTTGTTTTATGACCAAAAGTTTTTTTTGATCCTGTTGCCGTTCCTGATCTGTTTTAAAATATCTGCGGATCATTTTTTTCTTGTGCATATCATAAACAAAATAAAAGGCTCCATTTTCGCCAACCACTGCTTTAACAGGCCACATCCTGGCGATATGGTCGCACCAACCGGCTGGCCGGCCCGTGATGGGGATTATTTTTATACCTGCATTGTCAAGGTCTTCCATGGCCTGGAAAGCACAGGCAGGTATTTTGCCTTTATTGGTTATGGTATCATCAATATCTGTAAGCAGATAAGTGATGGCAGGCCTTTTTCCCCGTGGAAAATCGCTTATTGATTTCATCGTTATTTTATTTCCCTGAATTTTATTTTCCGGGAAAAATAGCGTCAAATGGCTGAACTATGCTATTTTTCTTTTTCAATCAGAGTTTATTTTTCCTTCTCAATCAGGCCTTTCACAAACCATCTTTGCATGAACAGCACAACCAGAACAGGGGGCAGCATGACAAGGAGGGTTGCACAAAGGGCAATATTCCACTCAGGCAGATCGTCAGCCTGGGGTATAAGATTTTGAAGGCCGATGACAGCGGTTGTCATTTTAGGATTGGTGGTGATAAGCAGGGGCCAGAGATATTGATTATATCCATATACAAATTCAATAACCACAAGGGCGGCAATATTTGTCTTGGACAAGGGAAAAAGGATTTTCCTGAAAAAGGTCATGGGGGATGCCCCATCCATTTTTGCGGCCTCACAAAGTTCTTCCGGAACAGTCAGGAAAAACTGCCTGAACAAAAAAGTACAGGTTGCCGATGCCACCAGGGGCATAATGAGTCCGGCATGACTGTCAAGCAGACTCCAATTAAGATTAATGGTTATGTCATTACCCGTAAACCATGACAAAATTCCATCCAGGTGCAGAACATTGCACAAAGCCTGGATTGGATTAAGGACATTTGCAGCCATTTCATAGGTGGGAAGTATCCTGACTTCCACGGGGAGCATTAATGTGCAGAAAACAGAGGCAAAAGCCACAACCCTGAATTTGTAATCAAAATAAACAATGGAAAAAGCGCCGATCATGGATACTGCAATTTTGCCCACGGTGATGCCTGATGCCATAATAACTGAATTTAAGATCTGATTCCCAAGATCTCCCCTTGACCATGCTTCTTGCATATTGACCATAAACTGGTCCCCGGGGATGAGCGGCATGGGCACCTTAACTACTTCTTCCAGAGGCAGGGTTGCTGCGATCAGACTGTAAAGTATTGGAAATCCAACAATAAATATCCCCAGCAGTAAAAATGCATAGGTAAAAAAATCAAGTATCGGGGTTTTTTCAACCATAATATTTATCCACCATATTGTACCTTTTTTTCAACAAACCTGAACTGAAGAAAGGTAATAACAATGATCAGGGACATGAGAACCACGGACTGAGCAGCTGAAGATCCTAAGTTTAAGCCCACAAATCCATCCTGATATACTTTGTAAACCAGGATATTTGTGGAACCGCCAGGCCCTCCCTGGGTTATTGTATGAATAATACCAAATGTTTCAAAAAAAGAATAAATAATATTCATCACAGTTAAAAAGAAGAATGTTGGAGATAAAAGGGGAAATGAAATGAACCAGAATCTTTTGAAAGGGCTTGCACCATCAATTGCTGCAGCTTCAATCAGGGACTTGGGAATGGCCTGCATCCCTGCCATGAAAAACACAAAATTGTAGCTGATTTGCTTCCAGGCACTGGCCATGACTATCATTACCATGGCATCGCTTCCATAAAGAACCGGGTTCCAGTCAACTCCAATCCATTTTTTAATACCCAGGGCAACAATGCCATAGGAAGGGTGTAGCAAAAAAAGCCATAGTATCCCCGAGATTGCCGGTGCCACAGCATAGGGCCAGATAAGCATGGTTCTGATCAATGCCTTGGCTCTAAGCGCCCTGTTTGCCATGGAGGCAATAAAAAGTCCCATGGATAAGGATACAAAGGCAACAGCAAGGCTGAAAGCAAAAGTGGTTAAAATCGATTTCAGATAAAGGGGGTCTGTAAAAAGTTCTTTATAATTATAAAACCATACAAACGTAGATTTTTGTCCAAAGGGATCACTTAAAAGGAAAGACTGGAAAAGCCCCTGGATAGCCGGCCAATAGAAAAAAGTCAGGGTGACAACCATCTGGGGTAAAATCAGCAGATAGGGTAAATATCTTGATTTGAAAAATGAACGTTTTATCATGTTTTAATCATGGCTTTATAATGGGCAAAAAAAGGAGCTGGACAAATATCAATTTATTTAGTGCCTGATATTTATCCGGCTCTTTAAGCATCTACTTATTTATAGGTTTTTTCAAAGGTTCTCAATTGGATATTACTTCTTGCAGCTGCATTATCCAAAGCTTCCTGGGGAGATTTTTTCCCATTCCATACCTGTTCCAATTCTTCATTAATAATGTTTCTGATCTGAACAAAGTAGCCAAGCCGCAAACCCCTTGATATTTTAGTAGGGATGGCTCGGTTAAGCTGACTGATACCCACTTCCTGAAGAGGATCAGTTTTATAATATCCCTTTGATTTCAAAGAGTCATAGGCATCAATTGTAATGGGGAAGTATCCTGTTTCCTTGTGCCAGTATTCCTGCATGTCATTATTGGACAAAAATTTCAAGAAGGCTGCAACCCCCTTATACTCTTTTTTTGAGTGACCATTGAGTACCCATAGAGATGCGCCGCCAATGATACTGTTCTGGAGTTTTTTTGTGCCTGCTTCCACTGGAAGAGGAGCTGCATCCCATTTAAAATCCTTGACTCCTTTTTTTAATTTTGCAATACCGCTGATGGAATCAATATAAAAAGCTGCGTTCTGAGCCATAAATTCTGCTTTAGGACCCGCGTATTTCTGGCCGCCATACATAAACCTTTTGTCATCTGCCCATGATTTAAGTCTTGTGATATGCTTCACCACCTGGGGATTGTTAATCTGAAGTTCGGTATCAAGCCCTTCATACCCGTTGGCTTTGCTGGCAAAGGCAATATTGTGAATGGCAGAATAATTTTCTATCTGGGTCCAGGACTGCCATGCTGTAACCATGCCATTCGGAGCAATGCCGGCACTGACCAGTTTTTTAGTGATTTCGCCCAGTTCATCCCAGGTAATGGGATCAGATTTTGATAAAGGCGCAATACCTGCTTTTTTTAACATGTCCGCATTATAATACATAATGGGTGTGGAAGAGTTAAAGGGCATGGACATGAGATTCCCATCAGAATTCATATAATAGGAAAGAACAGCCTGAAGATATCTGGACCAGTCCACGTCAATTCCGGCATCCTTCATCAGCTCAAAAACCGGATATATGGCGCCGGAAAGCATCATTGTCTGGGTTCCCACTTCAAAAACCTGGAGGATATGGGGCTGTTTTTTAGCTCTGAAAGCTGCAACTCCCGCATTCATTGTTTCATCATAGTTTCCCTTGTTGGTTCCGACAACCTTGTACTCTGATTGAGATGCATTAAAGTCGCCTATCATTTTTTCAACCACTTTACCCCTGGCGCTTCTCATGGCATGCCACCAGTTAATGGTTGTGGGTTCAGCAAAAACAGATATCGGGAATACCAGGCTTACGATAATCATTAAAAATACAAACAATTTTGTTAATTTCATTTAGTTTTCCTCCTTACCTAAGGTTGTTTTTTGAAATTTTATTTATTGAGCTTGGCAATAAAAACAAAATATTTCATTTTTCTTGCATTCATTGAGATTTAATAGGATATTGCTCAAGAGTCAAGGTTATTTTTTTTTAAAAAAAAGGGTTTGCATAATAAAAATTTTTATAGTTTTATGATCCTTAAAAAAATAATAAATTTTTAATAAAATATTAGGAACCAGGATATTAAATGGCTGAGCTTAACTTTAACAATGTTATCAAAAAGTATGGCAAAACCGAGATAATTCATGAATTAAACCTTGATATAAAGGACAAAGAATTCATTGTCCTTGTCGGACCTTCAGGATGCGGTAAATCAACCCTGCTCAGAATGGTCGCAGGCCTAGAGGTGATAACCCAGGGTACAATTTCCATTGATGGTAAAATAGTCAATGATGTCACACCAAAGGACCGGGGCCTTGCCATGGTGTTTCAAAACTATGCGCTTTATCCCCACATGAACGTGTTAGAGAATATGTCCTTTGGATTAAAGCTGATGAAAACACCCAAGGACGAGATCAAGCAAAGGGTTGAAGAAGTTGCACTTATTCTGGGTCTTGAAGACCTGCTGTTAAGAAGGCCCCATGAACTCTCCGGAGGGCAGCGCCAAAGGGTGGCCATGGGACGGGCCATGGTCAGGAAACCTTCTATTTTTCTTTTTGATGAACCCTTGTCAAACCTGGATGCCAAGCTTCGTATCCAGATGAGAGCCGAAATAAAAATGCTGCACCAGCGGGTTGATTCCACTATGATTTATGTTACCCATGACCAGGTAGAGGCCATGACCCTGGCCGATCGAATTGTTGTTCTAAGGGATGGATACATAGAACAGGTCGGCACACCCATTGAACTTTTTTCAACTCCAGTAAATACATTTGTCGCAGGATTTATCGGCACCCCGCCCATGAACCTTGTTGACTGCAAAATCAATAAAGAAAAGAACAAAACATTTGTCCAATTTGAAGACGGGCTGAAAATTCCTGTTCCAGATAAGGAAGGGACTCAATTGCTTCATGATCAAAAAGTTGTATTCGGGCTTCGAGCAGAAGAGATCACACCAATAAATACCAATACACAGCTTCCAAAAGACTGGATAATCAACGCCAATGTTCTGGTTGTTGAGCCATTGGGAAATGAAACCCAGCTTCATGTGGATATTATGGGAATCAGAGTTTTATCCAGATGTGAAGGAAGACGAATTGTCAGGGCAAAGGATAAGATTAGTCTGGGCATGAACTTAAATGAAATGCATTTATTTGATGCCAAAACCACCCGGGTGATTTACTGAACATCTTTATCGTCCTGGGAAATAAAAACACCTACCATATCATTGACCACCATATACAAGGATGGGACAAAAATAAGAGTTAAAATAGTGGCTGCAATCAGGCCAAAGCTGATACTGACGGCCATTGGAATCAAAAACTGTGCCTGAAAACTGGTTTCCAGAAGAAGCGGGAAAAGGCCTGCAACCGTTGTTACCGAGGTCAGTAAAACCGGTCTGAACCTGTTTTGCCCGGCTTCAATCACGGCATCCAAAACCCTTGAACCTTGCCTGACCTTTGAATTGATAAAATCTATTAAAATCAAAGAATCATTTACTACAATTCCAGACAGGGCAACAATTCCGAATATACTGATCATAGTGATATCAAGATTCATGAAATAGTGTCCGATAATCGCACCGATGAGCCCAAAGGGAATGGCTGTCATGATGATTACAGGCTGGATATAGGATCTAAACTGGCTGGCCAGCAGCAAAAATATAACCATTGCTGCAAGAGAAAATCCCAATTTAAGGCTGTTAATAGATTCTTCAGTCCTTTTGGCCTGGCCTTCCAAATCATAGGTCACCCCTGGAAATCGATTAACAAGGGTATCAAGATAATTCTTTTTCAGGTCTTCAACAATTTCCCGGGCATTGGCAACGTCTTCATTGATATCGGAAATCACAGTAATAATTCTTTTCCGGTCCACCCGCAGAATAGTTGAATACCCCCTCTTCATTTCAATATCAGCCACTTGATTTAAAGGTATTTCCCTTCCATCACGGGTTCTGATCCTTAACTCATCAATACTGGCTTCAGATTCCCTCTCTTTTTGAGAGTATCGTACCATAACCTTGATATCATCCTTGCCTCTCTGGATCTTTAAAGCTTCATCCCCGTAATAGGCCTGACGGATCTGTGTGGCAATATCTGCCATAGTAATACCTAAAGATTCAGCTCCTTGTTTAATTTGAATCCTTTTTTCCATTTTACCCGGTCTGAAGTTATCCGTGATATCAAAAGTTCCAGGGTATTGAACAATTTCGCTTTTCAACTCATCTGCAGCAAGTTCAAGCTGCTCAAGATCCTTGCCCTTGAGTTGAATTTCTATTGGATTTCCACCGGGTCCGCCTCCGATAATGGAAAAGGTGAGCTGTTCTGAACCCAGAATATCTCCTGTTAACTCACGCCATTTTGCTGTTACTTCAGGTGCTGAGATACCCGGTCGTTTTGATGCCGATTGGATCTCAATCCAGGCTTCCCCGCAATGACCGCCATATACGCCTGGTTTCCAGTCTCTTCTAGGTATAATACCCACCTGTGAAAAATTATTAACGATCAAATCTTCTCCCCCGGCCACCCTGCCCCTGAAAAAATTATTGAGCTCAAAACCACCTTTTTCAATTTGTTTTATGGTCTTTTCTGTGGCTTCAAAAGGGGTTCCCAAAGGGTATATAATCTCTGAAACAATCCAGTTGCTGTCCGTCTTCGGGAAAAACACAAAAGGCACATGTCCCCCTGCCAGGACTCCGATACTGACTATTAATATCCCAAACCCCATGGCCAGAGTGAAATACCGGTTTTGTACACAATATTTCAAAACAGGGGTATAGATTGAATAAATAAAGAATGTTAAGGCTTTTTCTACTCTGTCCCGCATCCATGTGTGAGCATCTAAAATGTCTTTTTTCAACCACTCCAACCAGAAAAAACAGATCCGGTAAATCAAAACTTTATTTTTTTTTGGCGGAGTAAGCGCATGATCAAGGTGAGCCGGCAGAATAAGAAAGGCCTCCACAAGAGAAAAGGCAAGAATGCATATCACTACCTGGGGCATGATGAAGATGAACTTTCCCATAATTCCGGTAATATACATCAAAGGCGTGAATGCGACAATGGTTGTGGTGACGGCCATCACAACGGGTGCACCGATCTGGGCAATGCTGTCAATCACCGCATCTTTGGCTGATTTACCCATTTTATAATGGGTATATACATTTTCCCCGACTATAATGGCATCA
>Ga0075120_10002638_pt1 | contig 12811 bp, 8 predicted proteins | sample AntAceMetag02UKL_FD_69792 | JGI IMG/M metagenome (GOLD analysis project Ga0075120, IMG submission 69792) | Saline lake microbial communities from Ace Lake, Antarctica - Antarctic Ace Lake Metagenome 02UKL | ecosystem: Environmental > Aquatic > Non-marine Saline and Alkaline > Saline | place... | reverse complement strand
CGCCAAAAACACCGGCGGATAAAAGGGGGAAGCTATAGGAATGCCCTGTCTTATTAAGCATTATTGGGATTTATCGAGAATAGGCTATCCTGGTTATTGGTTTTGCTCTTCAAATTTTATACCCTCCTTTTGAGAGTGTGTCATTAATTTAACTCCACAAATCTAAATCAATAAGACCTATTCGGGCAGCGTATTTCGTTAGTCCTACTTGCCCCTGAACTCCTGTTTTATGGACAATCCGTGCCCTATGATTTTCAACTGTCTTTCTGCTTATAAAGAGAATATCCGCTACCTCTTGATTAGAATGTCCTTCAGCCAAAAGCCTAAGCACCTCTTTTTCTCTCTCTGATAATGGATTTGATTGCTCTTTAACCTCTCTTTTGGATTTTCCTTTAAAATAATCAGACAATACTTGATCTGCAACCGGTGAATCAAGATAATAACCACCACTGTACACCGTATTTATTGCAGCTATCAGGTTTTCCTCATCAGAATCCTTTAAAACATATCCTTTTGCCCCCATCTTCAACACCTGATCTATATATGCCTTCTTAGAGTACATGGAAAGGATAATAACCTCTATATCCGGATGTCTCTCTCTGAGCTGGCGTGTAGCCTCTATGCCATCCATCTTTGGCATACCTATATCCATAATAACAATATTAGGGCTATGCTCCCTTACAATTTCAAGGGCTTGGGCCCCATCCTCAGCCTCTGCCAGAACCTCTATATTAGCATTTTCCGAAAGGAGAGACTTTAGGCCTTTCCTGAAAATCCTATGGTCATCAACCAAAACAATCTTTATCTTTTCTTTCACGTCTTCACTCCATTTCTATCCATGCTATAATCTTTGTCCCCCTGCCGTGTATAGAGTTAATCTTCAATTTACCATCAATAAGGGAAAATCTTTCTCTCATGCTAACTAATCCAAGACACTTTGTCATCCTTGAAGGAGAAAAAATATCACTTACTACAAATCCAACTCCATTATCCTCAATAATAATACGTATTGTATTTTCAGTTGACGTCAGCGAAACGTATGCCTCTGTAGCCTTGCTGTGTTTTAATATATTATTCAGACCTTCCTGGAAAAGCCTGTATATGGTAATGTTAACTATAGATTCAAGGGTTTTGTGGATATGTTCAAAATACCATTTAATTTTGATGCCTGAGTATAGTCTAAAGTCCTGACAAAGCTCCTCCAGGGCCGGTATTAGTCCAAAATCATCAATCAAAGGCGGATGCAATGCATGGGAAAGTTCACGTATCTCACTAATCGTCTTGTTCGCAAGGTTTAAAAGCCCGCTTAACTGTTCTTTGATAACAGAAAATTCACGAGGTACTTTTTTGTTAGCCCTCGAAAGACCCATCTTTAAAGCACCTAACAGTTGTCCAACATTGTCATGAATCTCCCTTGAAATGGACTCCCTCTCTCTTTCCTGTATCTCTATGATCTGTTTCGATAAAAGTTTTACCTGCTGCTCTACCTTTTTTGTCTCTGTTATATCCTGGAGAGTCTCTATAGCGCCGATTAATCTTCCCCCAGAATCCTTTAATGGGGCCGCCGTTACTAAAAGCCATCTGTCTGCACCACCGCCCATCCTTGGGTAATAACCAATAGTTTCATATGCCCCTGGTATTAAATCGGATATCCGGTATTTTCCATGATAATATTGATGTATATCTCCTATTTTTCCATCTACCAGTAAATCGACAAGACATGGTCTCTTCTCATTATAGAAGGCCTTCCATTGTTTATCATTGCCCACTGTATCCTTTGCCTCTAAACCTGTAGACTTTTCCAGCGCCCCATTCCAATACGTTACCCTATGGTTTTTATCAATAACAAATGTGGGAATAGGTGATCCATGAAGAACGTTTTCTAATTTCTCTTCATTTCTTTTAAGTGCGCCTTCCGCCCAATTACGCTCCTCCATTAGTTTAAAACTATGCAGTGCAAAAGAGATATCGTCGGCCACATCTCCGAATAATTTTTGCATCTCTTCATTTGGAATAAATTCTTCAGGGATAGACACAGACAATAGTCCATAAACATTTCCATCATATTCGAGCCTGCTCGTTATCGCACATCTCCCGTCATATGAAGAGGCAAGGGGACAGTCAAGACATGACGATAATGGATTCCTTATTACAACAGGGTTTGATCTTGATAGAGCTATTAAAGCACAATCGGTAAATTCACCCCTCTCAAGTTTTTTAGACATAGGTAAAAATGACTCTGCCAAGCCTGCTTCCGCAGTAGCCACAAGCTTTCGAGATTCATCTAAAACCGCTACCCATGCATTATAACAACCGCAATCTGTTGTAAGACTCTTGCAGACACCCTCAATAAACTTTTTGTAATCCTTCTCCTTGCTTATAAGCTGATCAACTCTCCGAATCGCCCTTAAAACAAGATTGAGATGTTCAACCCTCTCCATTGCCTGCTGCCGGTCTGCGTCATGCTTTTTAAGCATATCAACCTGACATCTGAGGTCATCTATCTCTTTTATGAGCTGTTTCTTATTTTTACGTTCATCAATCATGAGTGCCTTAAAAATAAATTTGTGCTCAAAATGCACAGGAAATTTTTACAGCCACCAAGACACTAAGGCGCGAAGAAAAATATGAAAGATATTCCCTTTCTGTCTTTGTGACTTTGTGGCAAATAAATTTTGGTTCCCCGATGAATCGGGATTTCCGCCGGAAAAATGGCGGACAAGTTTGCTTCGCTCCAACCGGCTTGTCCGGGTTAGGAAATTTAACATACTTTTATCACGGCATTCCCTTTTATCTTTCCATGTTTCACAAGGGGGAGCACCTCATCTAATTCCTCAAAAGGAAACACCTCTTTATTTGTTTTAATATCTATCTCCCCGGCTATTTTAAGAAACTCCCTTGCATCATCTCTGGATATATGAGCCAAAGATTTTATAGAACGTTCAAGCCATATGTTATTGTAATCTTTTATATTTATAGGTGTCATATATACTGGGGCAAGAATTAGTCTACCATCTCTGTCAAGCTGCGATAATGCAAATTCTACCAGATTACCGGCAGGTGGAAATATAATACCTGCGTCAAGCAAATCAGGGGGTTTGTCTTCATAACTGCCGACCCATTCCGCTCCGAGTTCTTTTGCAATATCCCTGTTTTTTTGGCTCCTGGTGATTGCAAACACCTCTATTCCCAAATGTTTGGCAACCTGCAAAACATAGGAGGCTGTAGGTCCAAAACCATAAAGGGCGAGTTTTTCTCCCTTTGTGACTTCTGCAAGTTTAAGGGATCTATATCCAGCAATTCCAGGGCACATAAGAGGTGCAAGCTCCTCAAAGGACAGGTTCTCTGTTAGATGAAATGCAAAATTTTCATCTACAACTGTATATTCAGCGTATCCTCCATTTTCATCCCAACCGGTAAATTTTGCCTCAGCGCAGAGGTTCTCTTTTTTTGATAAACAAAATTTGCATTTTCCACACGCATTATTCAGCCAGGCTACTCCTGCTCGGTCACCTTGGTTAAAGGACGTGACATCCTTGCCTGTTTTATCAACAATACCGACAATCTCATGGCCGAGTATCAATGGCGCTTTTTTCAGGGGAAGGTCGCCCTCTGCAATATGTATATCGGTCCTGCAGACCCCACATGAATATACCTTTATCCTTATTTCGTGATGAGAAGGTTCAGGGGTGTTGATTTCTTCAAACCTTAGTGGTTTATCCTCAATTTTTGCTTGTTTGTCTAAAATCCATGCCCTCATAGTCTTTCCTACACTATATAAATGCTTTTATATATGTTTTCCGCAATGTCTTCGAAATTTATTCTTAGTTGTCTTATGGCCTCTGGAAGATAATTCATTATATCGTTGGCTGTTATGCCGTCTTCACCTATGTCTCCCATTGCAAGGTCTCCTGACAAACCATGGATAAATACGCCCATTCTGATACTATCCTCAATTGGTAACCCAAGGCCGAACATCGCCGCAACCGTACCTGCAAGCACATCACCACTCCCTGCAGTGGCCATGCCGGAATTCCCACTCATGTTTATGAATATACGCTCTTCCGGATTGCCTATGAGGGTATGTGCCCCCTTAAGAATAATATAGGCGTTTAATTCCATGGAGGTGTCAAATAAGATGTGAATTCTGTCTTTTTTAATTTTTTCCACATCCATTTTTGTTATTCGTGACATTTCACCAAGGTGCGGAGTCAATATCGTTGCTTCTTCTCTGTTTTTTATTATGTCAGTATCCTTTGAAATGGCTGTAATTCCATCACCGTCAATAATCATGGGTTTATTGATATCCGTCACAAGTTCTCTTACCAATTCCTGGGTTTCTTCATTAAGGGACAGTCCAGGGCCTATAATAACAATGTCAACGTTATTTGAAAATTCCAAAATCTCATTTTTCGACCTTCTTGATAAGCTCCCCTTATCCGTTTCAGTCTGCGGTACAAACACGATCTCGCTGCCCTTATTGGCCAGAAATGGAGCTATTGATTTAGGTGAGGCAAGATATGAAAGGCCTCCCCCTGCCTTAAGAAAGGAAAGCGCAGAAAAATAAGGGGCGCCAAGGTAACTTGAAGAGCCTGCAATAAAAAGGGCCTTTCCATAATCCCCTTTATGTGTGTCTTCATCTCTTTCCGGTATTAGTAATGGATCATTTGTTTCTACCCTTATATTTTCATTGTTATAATGGGAAGGGGGAAAGGATATATGTGTAACATATAGTTTTCCGCACATACCAAATCCAGGGTAAAGCAGGTTCCCCAACTTTGGAAGACCAAATGTTACAGTATAGTCCGCCTTAATTGCGCAACCCATAATCTGGCCGGTATCACCATTTATGCCGGATGGTACGTCAATACTGAATACAGGTTTATTTCCTTTATTTATCAATTCGATCACATCTTTATATAAACCGGTTATACCCCTTGTAAGTCCGGTTCCAAATATGGCGTCTACTACTGCATCGCAATGGACAACAGCTTTGCTTATTTGTTCAATGGAGGAAGCCCGTTCTACATTAACAGGAATAGCAGAGAGTATGTCAAAATTATCTTTTGCGCATCCTTTTAGCTTTTCACTGTCACCCATAAGGAATACTGTAACCAGGCCGCCATTTGAATGGAGTTTTCTCGCCACAACAAATCCATCGCCGCCATTATTGCCAATTCCGCAAAACACTACAAATCGTTTCCCCTTTATTCCAAATTCATTATGGATTAAAAAATATGCGGCGTTTCCTGCATTTTCCATCAAAATTTTATCTGGGATATTATATTTTTCCATGGCACCCTTATCAAGGCTTCTCATCATTTCAACTGTAGATACCTTCACATTTATCTCCTTTAAATAATGTTACCAAAGCTATTTTTCCTGCTGCTGCTTTCTGCTCTGCTCGGAAAGAAACTGCTGAAGGCTTGCAAGAGATGTGGTGTTGGAAGATCCCTCTACGGATTTAGCCGCTATATCCTGAACTTTTTGGTATGCATTTTCCAATTGTTCAGAAAGCTTTACGATCTGCACGCCTTGTTCCTTTACATTTTTTTCAAAAGATTGAATTTTAGTTGTCAAGACATTCCGTTCACCGTCAAATTCTTTTTTTACCAGATCCTCTCTGTTTTTAGCCTCCAGTTTAATTTTTTCTGTTGCCTCTTTTACTGCCCTATTAACCCCCTCTTCCATTTCCTTGGGAAAAGCAATGACCCTTTTTTGTAAATCATTAAACTCCGTTTCCCTTTCAGAAATAATCTTCTCCCTTTCAGAAAACTCTTTCTCCATCTGCTCCTTTTTTAATTGGTTTGCCCTTTCTATTTTCTTTCTTTCATCGTCAAAGGCATCTTTTGCTAACTGCTGTTCACGTTTAAAGGAGTATTTGTATTCCTCTTTGTCCCTTTCTCTGCTTTTCACTTCCATAAGATCCCGCTCTTTAATCAATGCCTCATGGGATTTTTTCTCCTTTTCCCAGTCAGCTCGAATTGCATGGATTTCTCTTTCTAATTCAAGCCTTCGGACGGCCATTTGAGATTCAAACTCACCACGCTTTATATTTTGAGACTCTATTAGGGCGGCGAGAGACTCCGCTGATTTTTCGATTTCATATAACTCCCTAAGTTCTTCCTCCTTAACCTCAATGGCATTTTGAATCTTTTGAAATTTATTAACCTCCTCTTCCAGTCCGTCAGAAATATTGGTGAGTCTTTTCCCTATCTCGAGCTTCAGATTACTTATCCCATTTACAACCCCGTCGAGTGATAAGGTCTCAGCTATGCCAACTACGTCTTTTTTCTTTTTCTATTCAATCTTTTTTTCCGGTTTCAGCCCCGTTTTTTCCCTTTCCTTTATTTTTTTTAAAAGTTCATTATATGTATCCATCATCTCTTTCTTTGTATTGGACATTGTTAAATCCCTTGGTTTCACGCTTTCCTCTTCCATGATCCTTCCAAATAAATATTTAGTAATCGGTTTTTCTATTCTTCAAATTGCTTTAGGTCAAGAATTGCATACCCCTTTTGGTTCAGGAGCATGCGCACCTCTTCCGGAAAACTTTTATCGGTTGCAAAAACACTTTTGCCTTTTTGGTCTTGAAAACTAATCCCCTGGATGGATAATTTTATATTTTGTGCCTCGTCCTTAACTGATCCAAAAAAATTATGGAGATTAGACTGGAATGGTATCCCAAGAAAGCCAAGTATTTGCTCTGTCATTTTGTTTAATTCTTTTTCCTTTGCAATAGAAAGAACAAGAAATTGATGTTTTTCCAGCAAAGACCTAACAGGAGACGACAGGCCTACAATATCTATTACGCAATCTCTTTTCCCCCTGTTAAAAAATAAATCTGCCTCTATGGTGATATTAAATCCAGAGCCCTGCCCTTGATATACAGGAATCTTTGTCCTGGTTAAAAATGGCTGCCCTGCCATTTTTAACAGAAGAGAAGGCAAAGGAAAATCCGCATTTTTTTCAATTGAAATATTCTTTTTGTCCAATGACTTCCATTCTATTTTCTCTCTATCAGAAAAATATGGATAGTCGATTATCTCAACCCCTAATTTCTTTAGATATGCACAAACCACCGGCAAGGTTTGTTCAGACTCGTTGTTTAATATTGTAAGAACTATTATTTTATCCGGCATATCTTCTTTTCCTTTGCTTGGCACGATAACCCAATTACCAGACAAGGAAATAACTATATCGCCATCTTTTATCTCAAGCTTTTCACCAGTCCTAAGAAGCTTATGGAATTTACCTGCATCAAGGATCTTATCAACAGCTGTAACCATGTTATCGTTGTCACTTAAATGGATAATTCCATAATCCTCCCAGTCTGACTCGACTAATTTAGATATATCTTCCGGCAGGTCATTTTTTATGTCAATAATCAGTCTCATTCCTCCGCTTAGGCTCAGAACAGGGAAAGAATCTGCCTTTAAATTTATCTGTCCACCTGATTTCAATGGAATAAAATGTTCGCCTGTATCTATCCACTCTTCTCCCATTCGGTTAAATATATCTTTTAGCTGTTTTTTTAAAGTATTTGATTCTACGGCATAATTGTCTTCTTGATCTACATCCTTTACCGAAATAGGGCCTTGTGCATAAGGCTTAATAGGCATCCTTACCATCTCTGGTGAATATACCGGCAGTCTGATAACCTGATTCGGGTAGATAAGGTTTGGATTTGTTAATGCAGGGTTAAATTTCTTGATTAGGCCAATATACCTTGAATAAAGGTATCCAATGGGTACTCCATACCTGGTTTTGGCTATCATTGTCAGGTTGTCGCCCGGTTTTACCCTGTAATCCTCAAAATCTATGTCCTTTAATGAGAAAGTATCCACCATTAATTCATTCACAGGTCTTTTTTTACCTTTATATCCTTTTAATGGTATTATATTAAGCGGAATTAATATAGTTTGGTCTGGGTGAATTAGATCAAGCTCTGTCAAGGATTCATTCATGCTTTTTATTAAAGATAATAATTCATAGAAATCCGGTCTCTGCAACAATCCCCTCTCACGCAAAATCTTCCAAATATGGTCGCCTTTTTTTACATTATACTTTTCATAGACCACTTCCTTACCTTCCATTCTTTTAACGGTAGCCCGTTGCACTAAAGAGATGGAAAGCGTGTCCTTCTCTTTCGACTTTACAAATGTTGTGCATAAAAGAAAAAAAGAGATCAGTATAGAAATAAGGAAAAATGATTTTTTCACTTCGCTTCCTTTCATTGCCTTTATCGCTCCATCATTAATACTTGCAACAACTTTTAGAAAGATTGAACCTACGCAGATAATTAATTCATATTAAATAGTTAAATAAAATTATGTCAAGGCTTTTTCCCATTCTTATGTTATATACAATATATTCCAAAACAAATTGTTAAATATACACTATATAGTATTTTTTTCTTTACACTTTTTATATAATCTGTTATTAAGGATAAATAGGAGAAATATAGGGTAAAAAGGCGATGAAAATAAAAAATATCTATATCCAAGGCTTCAAGTCTTTTATGGAAAAAATCAATATCAACATCCCTCCGGGGATAAGCGCATTTGTCGGGCCTAATGGTTGTGGTAAAAGCAATATAATAGACGCCATACGTTGGGTTATGGGGGAACAAAGTCCTAAACAGTTGCGAGGTCGACAGATGGAGGATCTTATTTTCTCCGGCACAGGAAATCTAAAGCCCTTAGGTCTGGCAGAGGTAACATTAACCCTTGAGGATATTGGGGATTTGCATAACGGCAATGATGTGTCTGTCACCAGGAGACTTTACAGATCTAATGAAAGTGAATATTTAATCAATAAATCAGCATGCAGATTAAGGGACATTCAGGATCTGTTTATGGGCACAGGGCTGGGGAACAGATCATATTCTATTATTGCACAGGGAGAGATAAGCTCCATAATAGAATATAAGCCGGAGGAGATAAGACTTCTTTTAGAAGAAGCGGCTGGAATCACAAAGTACAAGGTAAGAAGGGAGGCATCTTTAAGAAAAATTGCACTTACAAGGGAAAATCTTAGTAGGGTCGAGGATATTCTTGGTGAAATTAAGAGGGATATGAATTCCCTCAAAAGACAAGCGAAAAAGGCTATAAGGTTTAAAGAGGTAAGCGCTGAGATTCATAGGCTGGAGATAGTCTTTTATGCCAACAATTATAATCAATTGCAATCGGAAAAGATAAAGAAATCAGAGATAATTGAAAATATTACAGGCAAAGAAAAGGACTTGCAGAAAATTTATTCTAAATCTGGAAGTGTTATCGAGACAACCAATTTGAAATTAATAGAGAAAGAAAAGGCCTTGTCTTCTGTGAGAGAAAAAGTTTTTTCGCTCAGAGAGGAGTGTAGAAAAAATGAAGATACAGTGAAACATCTATTGGTTGACCAGGGAAGGTTTAGTCAGGATATTACCAGGTTAAGCGGTGAAAAACAAGAAATAGAACAAAAAATTGTAGGATTTAAATCTGAAATTCAAAAAATTAACTTACGGATCAGTGAGCTACAAAAATCCATGGAGGAATTTTCAGGCCTTCGCTCAAACTACGACTCTTCCTTTAGTAAAGAAAAAATATCCTTAGAAAGTACGAAGAACGAATTAAAAGGGGAAAAGCTAAGCTTAACTGAACTATCAAATAACGAGGCAAGACTTAGAGGTGAAATAACAAATTACTCTGAAATGATTACTCAAATAGGCGCAAGAAAGACAAGGCTGGAGGTAGAGTCAGGGGAGGTTTCCGAAAAAATTGAAGAGTTTACCCATGAAATAAACGAAAAGAGAGAGGAAAGAGATGAAATATTTAGCCAATTACAGTCAATTGAGAAGAATTTACAGGATGAGAGGGTAAGACTAAATATATTAGAAAATGAAAGAAAAAAAAGAGAATCTGAGAAATCTTCAGCAGAGGGAAACCTGAATTTAATTCGTTCTCAGATGTCTACCCTTAATGATCTTATTAAAAACTATGAGGGATATCAGTCAGGTGTTCAGACAATAATGAATTCCTATCAGAAAGGAAAATCCCAGAAAGATAAGGTCTTAGGTGTAGTGGCGGATTTTATTCAGGCTGAACCGGAATTTGAGACAGCTGTCGAGGCAGTATTAGCAGAAAAACTGCAATATGTAATTGTCACCAAGCAGGAAGACGGCAAGGAGGCTGTTGAGTATCTAAGATCAAAGGATGTGGGGAGAAGCCATTTTCTTCCAGTTAAGGAGTTTGAGAAGGAGAGAATATCTGAAAAAGATGAAACGAAGATAAATGGATTTAAACTGTTGAGAAAACATATCTATGCACAGGAAAAATTTAGGCCCATGATAGAGTCCCTTCTCGGCAACGCAGCATTGGTAAATAACCTTAGCCAGGCATTATCTTCATGGAACAATGGTGGCGGCAGGCAAACTCTTGTAACACCGGAAGGTGATTTAGTAGATGAAAAAGGAATAATTATTGGAGGTAAATTAGGCGAGGACTCTTTAGGTTTACTAAAGAGAAGGAGAATGGCAGATGAATTAAACAAGGCAATTGAACATAATGAAAAAATAATTTCCGAACTTCTAACAACCCTCAAAGAATTAGCCTTAAAATTAGCAAAGGAAAACACCCTTATTGATAGATTAGAAGAAGATAAACAAACATATACTCAAAAAATTGAGGACATTGATAAGGATATTTTTCTCCTTGAAAGAGAATCAGATCAACTCATAAAACACTCTGAGTATATAGCAGAGCAGTTAACATCTTTAGGCGAGGAAAGCGAGGAAAGACGATTTTACCTTAATAAAATCGAGGAAAGACTTTCAGTATGTATCGGTGAGAAAGAGAAAATACAACAAAGGGTTTCTAAAAAGGAGGATGCCCTTGAAGAGATGGAAAGTTCCCTTGACGAGGCAAAGGAAAATTTCTCTAAAATGATGCTCAGGTATAATCAGCAGACAGAAGAGGAAAGAGGGCTTCTTAGAGAAAAAGAGAGAATCAACCAATTTATAAATGAGATAGGGTCAAGAATCAAAAAGATAGAAGAGGAGATACATTCAAATAAAGAGCAATATGAGGTTTCTATAAAAAGTGTAAGAGAAAAAAAAGAAGACCTAAAAATTATTTATCAAAAACAAAAAACCCTTGAGAACGAGATTAATGATCTTAACAAGGAATACAGTGTTTTGAAAAACAAGTTACGAGAAGAAGAAGAAGAATCAACTTTCCTAAGGGATAAAATAGGGAGGGTAAGAGAGGAAATTAATGAGGTAAGGTTAAAGCAGGCGGAAATTGATTTTCAGATAAATAGCATCATATCACAGGCAGGCAGGGAAATAAATATAGATCTTCAAAGAGATTTCAAGAAATACTTGGAGGAAGATTTTTCAAAGACCGTTTGTGAGCAAAAACTCAGACAACATATAGATATTAAAGATAAAATTGGAGATGTTAACCTCCTTGCTATTAATGACTATGAGAAATTAGAGGAAAGATATAAATTTATAGCAGGGCAACAACAGGACCTCATTTCCTCTATCGATTCTCTTAATAATTCCATAAGAAAAATTAACAAGATTTCAAGGCAGAGATTTATCTCAACGTTAGGTAAGGTCAATGAAAAATTGCAAGAGGTTTTTCCAATTCTTTTTAATGGGGGTAAGGCATATTTAAGCTTAATGGATGAAAATCTACCTTTAGAAAGCGGGGTTTTAGTAAAAGTGCAACCACCTGGTAAAAAAGTGATGCACATGGGTCTCTTATCAGGAGGTGAAAAGGCCCTTTCAGCTATGGCATTATTGTTCGCTATCTACCTTATTAAACCAAGTCCATTTATTATAATGGATGAGGCGGATGCACCATTAGATGACGCCAATACAGGCAGATTTAATGATTTGTTGAAAGATATTGCAAAATCATCTCAGGTGATAATGATAACCCACAACAGAAGGGCTATGGAAGTAGCTAACAGGCTATATGGTGTAACTATGGATAGACATAACATTTCTAAAATAGTTTCTGTAGACCTTAACAAATACCGTTAATGAGGCACAACAACATTGAAAAAACAGATTTCCATAGAAGGCAAAGACCGGAAAGAAGGACTGTGGGGCAAACTGTCTAAAACAAGAAAGAAGCTAAGGGACAGAATTAATTCAGCTATATCCGGGAAAAATGTAGTAGATGAACAGCTATTAGATGAGATAGAAGAGATTCTTTTCACATCCGATATGGGTATAGAAACAGCAGAGGAATTAATTGACGAATTGAGACAAAATATAAGCGAACAGCGCGTTGAAGGCCCGGAAGGATTAAAGGAAAAATTAAAAGAGAAAATTACCTCACTTTTAAATTTTGACCGGGAACCCTCTGAACTTATGATAAAAAATAATGCCGGCAAAAAACCTGAGGTAATAATGTTTATAGGGGTTAATGGAGTAGGAAAAACCACTACAATTGCCAAGATGGCCAACTATTTTCAAACACAGGGACAGAAGGTAATTTTAGTTGCAGCAGACACATTCAGAGCTGCTGCCACTGAACAATTGCAAATCTGGGGGGATAGGATAGGCTTAGAGGTGGTTAGCCAAAAAAGGGGATCAGATCCTGCCTCTGTTGTTTTTGATGCCCTATCTTCAAAAAGGGCAAAGAATATGGATAAAATTATTATTGATACTGCCGGAAGACTGCACACAAAATCAAACTTGATGTCCGAGCTAAAAAAGATTAAGAAGGTAGCCGAACAAATAATTTCCGGGGCCCCCCATCAAGTAATACTTGTAATTGATGCTAATACTGGACAGAATGCAATTGCCCAGGCC
>Ga0075120_10002632_pt1 | contig 12819 bp, 14 predicted proteins | sample AntAceMetag02UKL_FD_69792 | JGI IMG/M metagenome (GOLD analysis project Ga0075120, IMG submission 69792) | Saline lake microbial communities from Ace Lake, Antarctica - Antarctic Ace Lake Metagenome 02UKL | ecosystem: Environmental > Aquatic > Non-marine Saline and Alkaline > Saline | place... | reverse complement strand
TTGTTGACTGGATAGTTAAGGAAGATGATGCTGAGAAAAAAATTGATGAGAAAATAAAAAATAAAGGTTTTAAGTTTGTTAAAAAAATTGAAGCTGGATCACAGCATTTTGCAATTCTTTATGAAAAAGAATAAAGGGAAATTAGTCTTTATTTTTTTTCTAATTATTCCTTGCTGTGTTGCCGCGATAGATATAGTTAACCCAATTCCTTGTGATAATATACCGTGTTTACTAAATTCAGTAGTTAGCTTTATTAGAAATGTTGCGCTGATGATTGCCCCAATCATTTTTATAATCGCAGGACTTATGCATTACTTTTTAGCAATTAATAATATGAAAAAATACAAAATATTAATTTTATTAGTTCTTTTATTTCCTCTCTTTGTTTTTGCACAAGTTACTATACCAAATCCTATCGGTTATAACTCAGTGGGAGAATTAATTCACGGAGTCGTAAACTTTATTAGAAATGTTGCGCTGATGATTGCCCCAATCATTTTTATAATCGCAGGACTTAAGTATTATTTTGCAGGAGGTAGTCCTGAGAAGGTGAAAGGAGCAACAGATCTTGTTAAATACGCAATAATTGGCCTTGTAATAATTTTAATCGCTAATGGAATTACAGCGGTGATTAAAGATATTATGGGGGTTAGTAATTAAAATAATATTCATAATAATATGAAAAAATACAAAATATTAATTTTATTAGTTCTTTTACTCCCTCTCTTTGTTTTTGCACAAGACAGCTTAGTGAATTCAGGAGATGATGTTTTAAAAATTATTGGGAATATAACGACTTGGCTCTGGAGACTTTTTATGATTATCACCGTCTTGGTTTTTATGTATATAGGATTTACTTATCTTACTGCATCAGGTAATCCAAAAAAAATTGAGCAAGCCAATAACATGATTAAATACGGAATAATTGGGGTTGTAGTAGCACTTCTTTCGGGAGGAATGATTAAGTTAATTGAAAGTTTTTTACAAACATAATTATTGACCAAAAAAATAATTTCATTATTATAAAATAAAGGAGAAAAAGGTCGCTAAAAAATAAAAATGAAAAAAATGAAAAAAATAATTTTTGGATTACTTGTTAGCATTGCTCTTCTTCCCGTTGTATCTGTTATTGCTCAAGGACCTCCACCAATCATAACTCACCCACAACAAGTAGTTGGTCTTCTGAGCAGCATTCTTGGCTTTGTATGGACAATTATGGGTATTGTTGTTGTCTTGATGCTCCTTTACGCTGGTTTTAAGTTTGTTACTGCGGCAGGTGCCAACGAGGCAATAAAAGAAGCAAAAGACATGGTAAAATATTCTCTTATTGGAATAGTGGTGATGCTTTTATCTGGAGGTATAATGGCACTTATTGAAAACTTCTTAAAAGGAGCTTAAATATTTTTATCTATAAAAATAAAACACCCGAGGATTTTATCCTAAGGTGTTTTATTGTATAATGGAGAAATGCCCTCGTGGCGGAACTGGTATACGCGCACGGCTTAGGACCGTGTCCCGCAAGGGGTGGAGGTTCAAGTCCTCTCGAGGGCACAAAAAAAGAGGATTTTTCTTCTTTTTTTTATATATCTATTTTTCTTCTTCTTTCTCGTTCTATTTTAGGGATTTCTATTGTTAGAACTCCTTCTTCAATACTAGCCTCAATGTGCGATGGATCAGTTTCCTCGGGAAGGATTAGCTCTCTTTTAAAATCGCCATAAAAACACTCTTTGGTGTAGAATTCTTGTATTTCTTTTTTCTGAGGACGTTCTCTTTTCCCCTTAATAATTACAACATCGTTTTCTGTAATTATCTCCAAATCATCTTTTTTTACTCCTGATATTGGAGCTTGAATGACAATGTATTTTTCCGTTGAGTAAACATCTACCGCAAGTTCCCCGCACTTTTTTGACCAATTTTTTTCTTTTACAGGAGTATTAGTAGAAATATCCTTTTTTTCTTCTTCAATTGGTTCTGTTTCCCAAGTTTTTTCTTTTTTCATAAGTTCGTTTTTTTTAAATTAGCACCTTTTAAAACAAAAAACAAGAATTATTTTAAAAGAGAAACGCTTTTTAATTTTTTTACTTTTTTAATAACAAAAGAAAGTGTTGCCAAAAGAAGCAAAAAGAAAACGAGGAAAAAGATAAGAAAATATCCTTCCTCTATTCTCTCTGCAATTATATTGTAGATACCATGAAGGAAAGAGACAACCAGAAGACCGAGAAAAATAATATATTTTTTATTTAACCTATATGCGTAAGCTAAAAATCCTCCCATTATTCCAGAGACCAATGTGTGAAGAAGTGTCCCACTAACAAAACGCAAAAAAGAAACTTTTACTACGCCCAAAACATCAATATTCAGTGAAGATAAAATGATAAAATTTTCTAACGCCGCAAAGCCAAGACCAGCGGTTATCATATAGACAATAAAGTCTATGGGTTCATCAACCTCCTTATCACCTTTTATTGAGAAAGAAAATGCGAGATATTTTAAAAATTCTTCAGAAAAGGCAATTAAGATAAATCTATAAAAGAAGATAACAAAAAGAAGAGAGAGGGATAAACTTTCTACATAAGAAAAGAAGAGAGGGGTTATTTTTGTTTGGAATAGATATCCTACCCCGGCAGAAAGAGCGCCGAAAAGAAAAACATAAAGAATAAGTTTTTTGGGTTCAGGATGAGTATCTTTTCTAAGATAATAAAGAAGCCAGATAGTACTGGGAAGAAGAGCAAAGACAATAAGGGGGAAATAGTTCATATTATTATTCTGGCCAGTTCTCTATAACAAGAAGTGTTTTTTCTTCTTTAGGGAGCAATGACCATATTTTCTCAGTTATAAAAGGCATAAAAGGATGAAGAAGCTTAAGTTGTTCTTTAAGTTGGAAGTAAAGGGTTTGTATCGCGGAGAGTTTTTCTTCTTCGCTCCCCTCATTAATAATTTTTTTATTTTCTTCAATTGTTATATCTGCAAAAGTGTGCCAGAAGTAATGATATATCTGTTCTGCTGCTAAGTAGAGGCGAAACTCTTCGATATCTTTAGTTACTTTTTTAATGTGTTTTTCAAAACCCTTATTTTTAAGTAGATCTTTTTTTGAAAAAGGAATTTTGTTAGAAACTATATCTTGAAGTTTTTTTTGATCTTCTGGAAGAATAGAAAAAACAAAACGTGATGCATTCCATATCTTGTTTGCAAAGTGTTTTTGAGCTTTTATCTTATCCTCAGACATTTTAATATCATTTCCTGGAGAAGATCCGATAATTAAAGACATTCTTAGAGCATCCGTTCCGTACTTTTCTGCAACATCTAATGGATTAATACTGTTTCCTAGAGACTTACTCATTTTCTTTCCCTTTTCATCTCGCACAAGACCATGTAAATAAATATTTTGAAAAGGGATATCACCAATAAGGACCGTGGTCATTAAGATCATTCTAGCTACCCAGAAAAAAATAATATCATAGCCTGTTTCTAGGACGGTTGTTGGGTGATAGTTTTTAAAGTCAGAAGTTTCTTCTGGCCATCCTAGCGTAGAAAAAGTCCACAAAGCAGAAGAGAACCAAGTATCTAGTGTGTCTTTGTCTTGTTCCCAACCAGATGGAGGGTTTTTTCCGATATAAATCTCTTTCTTGTTATAATAGACGGGAACACGGTGGCCAAACCATATCTGCCTGCTAATACACCAGTCTCTTAAGTTATCAATCCAGTTAAAATATGTTTTTTCAAAGCGACTTGGAACGATTTTAATGTGTTTTTCTCTAACAGAGAGCTGCATTAATTTTTTTAAAGTTGTTTTTTCTCCTTTTTTTACAAAAGGAAGGGATGTGTGGGGAAAGAGAAATTCTTTATTTACATCCACAAACCATTGCATCTTTGGAAGAGGCTCGATAACTCCGTTTGTTCTTTCTGCTTTTGCGATATTTTGAGCGATTTTTTCCTCTTTAATTAAAAGATTTTTTTCTTTTAGTTTTTGGACAATTTCTTCTCTCGCGTCTTTGACTTTCATGCCTGAAAAAGAAGAATTTTCAAGCTCTATCTTTGCATACTCGTTGATTACCTGTTTGGACTTTAAATTGTGTCGAACCGAAATGTCCCAATCTGTAAAACTGTGAGCAGGAGTAACACCAACAGCCCCTGTTCCAAATTTTGGGTCAATGCCTGCATCTCCAACAACTTTTATGAAAAGTTTTTCCCCTAAAAAATCTACTTCAAAGTTTTTATCAATATATTTTTTATAACGTTTGTCGTGTGGGTTTACAGCAACGGCGGTATCTCCTAATTTTGTCTCTGGTCTTGTTGTTGCGATAGGTATCGGAAAGTCTTTTTCATAATAAAAAGTATAAAGAGTTCCTTCGTTTTCCTCATAGACAACTTCGTCATCAGAAACAGTTGTTTGTCCCTTGGGATCCCAATTAATAATTCTTATTCCTTGATAAATAAGACCCAAATCATGGAGAGTTTTAAAGGCGGTAACCACCGCTGTATTTCTTTTTTCGTCAAGAGTATAAGCTTCCCTACTCCAGTCAACCGAAGCTCCTAGCTTTTTTACTTGGCCGATGATTGTATTTTTACTTTCTTCTGCAAAAGTGTAGACGTGCTTTAAAAACTCTTCTCTTCCTATGTCATGACGAGATTTATTTTTTTCTTTTAAAATGATTTTTTCCACTTTTGACTGAGTAGCAATTGCGGCGTGATCAGTACCTGGAAGCCAAAGAGTGCGATATCCCTTCATTCTGTAAAAGCGAACAAGGATGTCTTCAGTTGTTATGCCTAGGGCATGACCGAGATGTAAAACCCCTGTCACGTTAGGAGGGGGCAAGACTATTGAAAAATGTGGGGAACTATCAGAGGTTTTACCTTTTTTTATACAAGTATCGGGATTGAAGATGTCTTCTTTCTCCCACAAAGAGTAAGTCTCTTTTTCCGTACTGTTTGGATCGTAGTTTTTAGGAATATTCATAACTCTTCTATTTTATCACAAATTTTTAGATTAGGGTTTGTTTTTACTTTTTTCTCTCTTCTTTTTTCAAGGATAGCAGCCGCACCTATCATCTTTGCATTGTCCGTGGAAAAAGAAGAAGCAGGGAGGAGAAATTCTGTTTCTTTAAATTTTTCTTTGAGCATTTCTGTTTTTTCTTGAAGAAGCTTGTTTGCGGTTACTCCTCCTCCCAAAATAACGGTTTTTGCACAATAATCATTTATTGCTTTTTCTAGCTTAAAAACCAAAACATCAGTTATTGCTTCTTCTATTTCTTTAGCCATTTCGTCGACATATTTTTTTTCTTTTTGTACTTTTTTGTCACGAGCTAAAAAATCATAAAGAACCGCCGTTTTTAATCCTGAAAAGCTAAAGTCATAATTTTTAGAATGTTTCATTGGTCTTGGCAATTTAATGTCAAACTTTGGTTTTCGATTTTCAGTTCTCCATTTAAAACCCTTCTTCGCTATCTCTGGGCCACCGGGATAAGGAAGGCCAAGAATGCGTGCTGTTTTATCAAAACATTCTCCTGCAGCGTCGTCTCTTGTTTTTCCGATAATCTCATAGGTGTAAAGTGATTTCATTAGAATAATTTCGGTGTGTCCGCCGCTTACAACAAGAGCGATGGCTGGAAAGTTTATTTTTTCTTTTTCAAATAAAAAGAACAAGATATGTGCTTTAATATGATTTATTGGAATAATGGGGACGTCCAAATAAAGAGAAAGAGCATGGGCAAAATTTACTCCTACCCAGAGACAAGGATCAAGTCCTGGTCCGACGGTAACCGCAACCGCATCAATTTTTTTTTGAACTTTATTATTTTTAAAAAATTTCTTTGTTTCTTCTAAAAGATAAGGCTCTCTTTGAAGGATGGTTTCTATCTCTTTTTTATAGGGGGTATTTCCTTTTTCTATAAAATGAGCGGTTTTAAGAACTTTTTTTAAACAAGGGATAAGATTTTTTTGATGCTCTCTTTTAGCTTCTGAAGGATAAACTCCGCCCCATTTTTTATGAACATCTTCTTGTGAGGAAACAGTATCGGCAAGAACCTTTAATTTTTTATTCTTTTCTTCTATTAGGGCGATACCGCTATCATCGCATGAGGTTTCAATAGCTAAGATAATCATTTGATTTTTTTTGTTTTTTATATTAGAATGTCTTTCACAAACATGGCCCCGTCGTCTAGCCTGGCCTAGGACGCCAGGTTTTCATCCTGGTAACACGGGTTCGAATCCCGTCGGGGTCACCACTAAGAGGCATTTTAATGTCTCTTTTTTATTCAAGATGAAATTTTTCTTTTAAAGTTGCTACTCTTTTTTTTAGGACAGGATAGTTTTTTAGTACTGGGTCTTTTGCAAGAAGGTCTCTTGCCGCTTCTCTTGTTTCTTCTATTAAAACAATATCTTTAAGAGCGTTCATTGTAAAGTCCGCCATACCCCATTGACGTTTTCCCAAGAAGTCTCCTGGTCCACGAATCTCTAGGTCTTTTTCCGCGAGTTCGAAACCATCTTTTGATGTCAAAAGTGCTTCTAACCTTTTCTTTGTTTTTTCATTCCTTGAATTTGTGAACAGAAAGCAATAAGACTGAAACTCGCTTCTACCAACTCTTCCGCGAAACTGATGAAGCTGAGAAAGCCCGAACATTTCCGCTCCTTCGATAACCATCACTGAGGCGTTTTTAATATCAATTCCGACTTCTATTACTGACGTAGAAACAAGAATGTCTGTTTTTTTATTCCTAAAATCTTTCATTATTTTTTCTTTTTCTGAAGATTTCATTTTTCCATGAAGTATCCCTATCTTAAATTCTGGGAAGATCTCTTTTTCTAGTCTTTCTTTCTCTTCTTCCACTGATTTTAGATCGGACCAAGCGGTCTTTTTCTCGCTTTTCGATTCTTCTATTTTTGGGCAGATAAAAAACACTTGGCGACCAGATAGAATTTCTTTTTTAATGAAGTTATAAGCGTCGTTTCTTTTTTTAGGAGAAATAAGTTTAGTTATAATCTTTTTTCTTTCTTTCGGCATTTCCTTAATGATTGAAAGGTTTAGGTCTCCGTAGAGAGTAAGCGCAAGTGTACGAGGGATTGGGGTTGCGGTCATCGAGAGAAGATGAGGAATCCCAGAATCTTTTTTAAGGCAAAGTTTAGCGCGTTGTTCTACTCCAAAACGGTGTTGTTCATCTAAGACAACGAGCGCAAGACTTTTGAACTTTACTTTATCTTGAATTAAAGAGTGTGTACCCACAAGTAAATCAACAGTGCCGTTTTTTGCTTTTTCGATAAGCTTTTCCTTTGATATCTCCAGGGTATCTCCTTTTAATTTTTTTGAACGAAGCTTATCTTTCTTTCCGGTTAATAGGCCGATATCAATCTTAAAGCGCCAAAGTAATTTTGCAATCTCGTCAAAGTGTTGTTTAGCTAAAACCTCTGTTGGGGCCATCAACGCCGCTTGGTGGCCGGCCTTTATAACAGCAAGAGAAGCAATAACCGCAACAATTGTTTTGCCTGAGCCAGCATCACCTTCGAGCAAACGATTCATGGGGATGTTTTTCTCGAGATCTTTCAGTATTTGCCAGGATGCTTTTTTTTGCCCGTCAGTTAATGTAAAAGGAAGATTAGAAACTAAATCTTGTATTTTTTCTATATCAACAGGAATGGCGACACTTTTCTTTTCAAGAAGAGATAGTTTTTGTTTTAAAACAAAAAGTTGTAATAGAAACAATCTTTCAAAAGAGAATCTTCTTTGGGCTTTGCTTGCAGAAGAGAGAGAAACAGGAAAATGAATTTCTTTTAATGCATCATATAGTGAGTAGAGGGTGTTTTCTTTTATTATTTCTTTTGGCAGAGTCTCTGTAACTTTTATTTTTTGAAGAGCAGACTTTACAATATGACGAAACCATTTTGAAGAAACCCCCTCGGTTTCTGGATAAACAGGCATTATTTTCAATGAAAAATCTTCTTTTATCTTTTCATAAAAAGGATTAACAAACTGCAGGCTTCCGGAAAAATAATCTGCGTTTCCTGAGACAAGAATTTTTTCTCCTTCTTTAAAGTTTTTTACAAGATACGGTTGGTTAAACCAGATAATTCCTATTTCGCCGGTAGAGTCTTTAATAAATGCTTGTGTGTAAGTGAATTTCCGGAGGTTAGTTTTACCGGAAGAGATGCTTTCTATTTCTCCTATAACCGTATGTTTTCCTTTTCTACTAATAGAAGAAATAGAAGACTTCTTTGATAAATCTTCATACCGCAGAGGGAAGTGAAAGAGAAGATTGCCAACGGTTTTGATTTTTAATTTTCCTAGTTTTTCTTTGTATGCCGGACCGATATAAGGAAGACTAGAAATTGGAGTTGAGAAGTTCATAGAATATTTTTTTTATTCTAACATTTTCAAAAGAAAACAAAATGTTGCAGATTACTAAATGATTATGTTATTCTTAATTTTATGATTAGGAAGCTTAGGAAAATATTTCTTGATATTTTCTTCCCAAGGTTTTGTTTCAGTTGTAAAAGTGAAGGAAAATACTTGTGTGAAAAATGTACTCTCTTTATATCTGAAGCAAGTTTTGTTTGCCCCCCTTGCAACAAGACGGTATTTTTCGGAGAAAAACATAGGGAATGCGAAGGATATATAGACGGACTTATTAGTTTTTGGGAATATGAAGGGGTTGTAAAAGAAATGATTTCTAGAGGGAAAAAGGAATCGTTGATTGATGTTTTTGAAGAATTATTAGAATACGGTTTTTTGTCTGTTGATAGTAATGTGAAAAAGTTTTCAAGGTTTTTTCATTTTTTGTTTAACGAAGAAACGGTAATCTCTTATGTTCCAATTCACAGAGATAAAGAGTTGAAGAGAGGATTTGATTCAGCAAAAGAAATTGCCAAAAAGATAGCAAGAGCAACAAAAAAAGAAGTTGTTTGTTATTTAAAAAGAAACGTTAATACAAAATCTCAGAAGGATTTAAAGAAAAGAGAAAGAATTCTAAACATAGAAAATGCTTTTTCTTTTGTTGCTCAAAAAGAGATAAAAAATGTTGTGCTTGTGAATGATTTTTGGGAAAGTGGATCCACAGCAAAAGAAGCGGCAAGAGTTTTAAAAAAAAATGGAGTAAAAAGAGTCTGGGTTTTTGTATTAGCAAAAACTCCGTAAAATGTGTCCCCGTGAGGACTCGAACCTCGATCTCAACCTCCGCAAGGTTGCATTTTATCCATTAAACTACGGGGACTTTTTTTGGTGGCGGAGGGGGTGAGATTCGAACTCACAAGTCCTTGCGGACGCCTGTTTTCAAGACAGGTGGAATGCCGTTATCCGACCCCTCCATTTATATTGGCGGAGGAGGTGGGATTCGAACCCACGTGGGTTATTAACCCTGCACATTAGCAGTGTGCCGCAATAGGCCAACTATGCGACTCCTCCGTATATAAGTGGTTGCTATTATAATCTAAAAACCAAACTTTTTCAACAAAGCATTTAGACAAATTTTTTAAAAATGATATTATTAGAAAATATCAAAACAATAATAAGATTATGGGTTTTTTTGAAAAAATTTTAGGGAATAATATCGAAAAAGACAATTCATCTGTTTCAGATGTGGAACCGATTGAAGAATCCAACGGTTTTTTATTAAGGGCAGAAGAAGATATTGAGAAAATAGTTGAATTGCCTCTTGTTGAAGCATGCAAAGAGCTTTATAAAAAAAATATTAAGACGATTTCAAGTTCGGCAAACAGGAAAGACGTAGAGGGAGCCTTTGCCAGGGAAAAAGAACCTATCGCGTATATTGAGATAGAAAAAGAAAGTCTCTCTGAAAAAAATTTAGAAATTCTAGGAAAAATAAAGAAAGACCCAAAATTTGATTATCTTAAGATTGAAGGTCTTAAAGATACAAATGAAAGAACAATTATGATTTGTATTTTATTAAATAAAACAGGGTTTTCTACTGAGGATATTGTAAGGGCGGCAAAAACTTTTACCAGCGAATTAGAAAAGCAGGAACCTCTTTGGATTATAAAGAGTCATATTTATAAAATTGAAGACTTAGAGAGGAAATATGGCTATAAAGAAAAAACAAACCCAGAAGATTGGATAGAAGAAGGGTATTATCATGACCCTGAGAGTGATTCTTTTTTTGAAAGTGAAGATCATTTCAAAAAGTACAAAAAATATTTATAAAAATCATTGCAATATTATAGAAATTGTTTATCATTAAAATGGTAAATATTATATGGTGAATTTTTCCTTTTTTTCAAAATCTTCCAATAACAGCTCTTTAGGGATTGATGTCGGAACATCTTCTCTAAAAGTAGTAGAATTATCAGGAGGGAAAGAAATAACCCTAGAAAACTATGGAGAAGTTTTTATGCGTGATTTTTTAGGGCAAGGACCGGTAAAAGGCGCCGAAGGATCTTTGGTTTATTCCAGCAAAGAGATTGCTGAGGCAATAAAATACCTTTTATCAGAGACCGGAATTAAAACCAAAAGAGTATATTTTTCAATTCCTGATTTTGTTAGTTTTTTTACTTCTTTTACGGTTCCTCCGATGGAAAAAGAAGAGATTAATTCTGCAATAGAGTTTCATTCAAAGCAGTACATTCCTCTTCCTATTTCTGAGGTTGCTCTTGATTGGTTTCTAGAAGAAGGAGATGGAAAAGAAAAAGTAAAAGTTAATTTGATTGCGGTACCAAACGAAATTATTGATCAATATCGTGAGATAGCACGTCTTGCTCAGATAGAAATTATTTCCCTTGAGGGAGAAATGTTTGCACTAGTAAGAGCTTTGGTTCGTGATGTAGAAAAACCAACAGCAATTATCGATATTGGAGAACAAAGTACTTTATTGACCGTTGCTGAAAAGGGAACACTCAAAACAACTCATAGTCTAGAGATTGCAGGAAATATGCTTGTAAAACAAGTTGCAAAGTATGCTGAAATAGAATACACTTCAGCAAGAGAAGTGGTAATGAATTATGGCATTGAAGAGGAAACTGTAAAGAAAGCAGTATCTTCTCCGCTTACTTCTCTTTTTTCTGAAGTTTCTCGAGTAATAGATGCTTTTGAAAAGAAAGAAGGAACTGTAATCGAAGAAGTAATTATTGCTGGAGGTTTTTCTCTGCTTCCGGGGGTAGTAGAGTTTGCAGAGGAGGCATTAGACAAAAAAGTTATCAGGAAAAGTTGTTTTAAAGGAATTGTTTATCCAGAAATATTAGAAGAAGAGTTAGCAAGAATAAGCAATTCGCACTCTATCGCTTTTGGAGTGGCGTTAAATGGAATAATCAAAGAAGAGAAATAAAATGGCTATCCAAGTAACAGAAAAAAAGAAAGAAACAAAATATCCTAAAGGGATAGATGTTCTTTTTCAGTTTTCAGTATTATTCTTTATTCTTGTAGGCTTAGCATACTTTTTTACAATATATTTAAATGTAAAAGCGGAAGAGTTAAAGGGTGGAATAGAACAAAGAATTGAAGAAAAGGAGGCAGAAATTCCGGAAAAAGAAGAACTTGAGAGAACCGTTCACCGTTATTTTCAACTCATTGAGGACTTTAAATTGATAATTGACAACAACAAGATAATATCTCCGTTTTTTCGTCCTTTTGAAGAGATGATTCATCCACGAGTAGTTATTTCAAATGTAAGTGTAAATTCATTCAGTAACGAAGGATTGATTTTTGGCGAAGGAGAAGATCTTATAGCGGTTGGGCAACAGTTTTTGGCTTTAAAAAATAATGAAAAAGTTTCAGATGTTAATTTAATAAGTATTGATATTTTAAACGAGGAAGAGGTTGTTAGATTTTCTTTTTCTTTAAAGTTTGATAAAGATTTATTTAAATTTTATTCGAATGATTAAGCTGCTAATCACAATAGTATTTATTGTAACTTCACTTATTGGAGGTCTTTATGTTGTTCATCCTAGTTACAAGAAGTATCAAAGACAAGTGAAAGAAAACGAAGCTTTATACGAAGAACTCGGGAATATAATGGTATATATTGAGGAACTGAAAGAAATTAAGATAAAAATTGGCGAAAAAGAAGAAGATCTCCAGAAAATACAAAGTGTTTTTCCAGAAGATCATGATGCCCCTTCATTTTTCTTATATCTTCAAGAAAAAATCAAAGAAAATAATCTAACCGCAGCCAGTAATTTAGGATCTTTCGGTGTTAATAATTATAAGTACAACAATGTGGAACACGGGAGAATAAAAGAAATTATTTTTGACTTAACTCTTTCTGGGAAGTATGAAGACGTGAAAAGATTTTTTAGAGAAACAGAAAAGCTTATGAGAATTATTACAATTAGCAATATAAATATAAATAGTGCATCTGTTTCAGGGAATCCTTTTTTCGAAGAAGGATTAAAAAGCGATGAAATAGTTAGTATAAACTTTTCTGCAAAAACTTATTCTTATTAAAAATGGCTTTAACCAATAAAGAAGATCAAGAAAAAAGAAGTGTTATTATCGCGGTGGTGGCGATTTCGTTAATCATCTTTCTTTTTCTCTGGAGATTTGTTTTTTCTCAAAACGAATATGAATATATGCCGACAGCAAAGATTATGGTTGTCCCAAAGATTGATTTTGATTATCTAAGTAGCGAAGAATTTAAATACTTCGAGGAATATAAACAAATAGATCCTTTAGAAGAAGATCTTATGGGTCGTGACAATCCTTTTTTTTCTTATTAAAGTAAGTTTAAGGATTTAATTTTTATGGATTTGATTGAAAAATTAATTGAAGGAGGGTTTCTCGATCAAAGAGAGGCAATTTTAATAGAAGCAGAAGAAAAAAACAAATCAACAGAAGAAATACTTCTTTTAAAAAACATTATCACCGAAGAAGAACTCTTCAAT
>Ga0075120_10002630_pt1 | contig 12825 bp, 12 predicted proteins | sample AntAceMetag02UKL_FD_69792 | JGI IMG/M metagenome (GOLD analysis project Ga0075120, IMG submission 69792) | Saline lake microbial communities from Ace Lake, Antarctica - Antarctic Ace Lake Metagenome 02UKL | ecosystem: Environmental > Aquatic > Non-marine Saline and Alkaline > Saline | place... | reverse complement strand
GATCCTTGACCCCATGGCCGGAGGGGGTGTGACTCCTGATACCTGTCTTGCCATGGGCCGCAGATGCTGGGCCTTTGATATGATGGACCGGCCGGAAACACGTCCTGAGATCGAACCCTTTACATGGGATATTTCATCCGCCCAACCGCTTTTATGGCCTGTCAACACAAAGGAAAAACCCGATCTAATTCTCTTTGATCCGCCCTACTTTGACAAAAAAGCGGCTGACTATGGTAAAAAGAGCATCTCCAGCCTGTCCAAAAAAGAATACCTCGAATTTCTTGAGGCCTTTTTTGTTTTGCTGAAACACAATGTCAAAAAAAAGACCCGACTGGCGTTTATCAATGCGGACTGGAGAGATTTTCAGCATACACAGGCAGCAGAAGAAAGATATAAGGGCGGCATCCTCATCGACGACTACCTTGATATCCTGAAAAAAACAGGATGGTATCATACGCATATCATCCAGGCCCCCATGTCGACCCAGCGTTTCAGCGCCGGGGTGGTGTCTGCAATGCAGAAAAAAAACATACTGGGTGTTGTCAGCCGGTATGTGATTGTCCTGGACCAGGAGGGGTTGGGATAGTCGCCCCAGGTTTCCCCCAACTCATTTTTTGAAAAGTTCAGAGCTGAGCCGCCATTATGCCTCTTTTGGTGTAAAAGCTCATCAAATACACCAATGGAGAAGACCGTATGGGGTTTAAATCAAAACACAAATATCTCATGCGAGACTGATATAATTATAAATTGGAGCCCCCATGCTCATGCACTGCCATCTCAACTCAATGTTTTGAATGAAAGACTATGTATCGAAACCATCCCCATTAAACTGCTTTCTCATCTGATGATTGCACTGATGATAACAGTAGGATTATTCCCTAAAAAAATCATCGCCATTACAAGTTCAATGATTGAGCAGATGATGATCTTTTAAAGAAGGACAAATTGCCATTGTATCAAGGAGGATTCCCATGTCTTTTTTCAGTATAATAACCGGTATTCTGCTACTGTTTGCAGGCCGAAGGCTCTTCTGGGTATCCGTTGCCTGTGTCGGTTTCCTTGCAGCATATCGCTATGCCCTTGTAAACGGGATTCCAGGGCCTTCATGGTTTATCTGGGTCGTGCCGTTGGGAATAGGGTTGATAGGTGCTTTGGTGGCCCTTGTGTACCAGAAAGCGGCAGTTGTCCTGATCGGATTCATGATCGGTGGACTGATTGTCACAGATATGGTTAGTCTGCTGGGTGTCCATGGTGGCAATTTCCTCTGGCTTATCCTTCTGTCAGGAGGTATAATAGGGGCAATTTCCATGCTGATCATCTTTGACTGGGCATTGATCGTGCTGTCATCACTGGCAGGCGCTTTTGTAATTACTCAGTCTTTGGGGCTGAGCAGCTTGGCCAGCAATATCTCCTTTTGTGCCCTGGCAATACTGGGCATGGTTGTTCAGACCTTGTTTTTTCTGAAAACCGGGAAAAGGCCCAGCACCGAATGAAAAAGGAAAAGCCGTGCTCTTTTGAAACAAAAATATGACAGAACGTTATCAAGAATTTCAAATCGTCATCAGGATGTTCCGGGACTTCTGGGTGGGTCGTGCAAAGGTCTTCTTTTTGGGATGAAGAAATAGAGAAATCGTCTTAAATGAAATTATCAAAACGTTTTTTAAAAATTACCTCCTGCAGTGACTGTGGACTTTTATTAAGGTACTCGGAAGTATCAAATGAGACTGTTGCTTATTGCTGTCGTTGCAGGGCTAAACTATTTACAAACGATTCTGACACAACCAACAGAACACTTGCTCTATCATTGACATGTTTCGTTCTTTTTATTCTGGTCAATGTCTATCCTTTCCTGATTGTTCATATAGAGGGAATTGTACAAGAAACCCGAATGATCACTGGGATTGCTCAACTATACAGTCAGGGGATGCCTTTGCTGGCATTGATCGTAATGCTCACCGCAATAATTTTCCCTTTACTACAGATATTAGGACTGATCTATCTCTTATTGCCCATGAAACTGGGTTATATCCCGAAAAGAGCTGCTTTTGTTTTTCGCGTTCTATGCCACCTCAAGCCCTGGGGGATGATGGTAATATATATGCTTGGCCTTCTGATAGCTTTAATCAAATTGACTAAAATGGCAACAATTGTGCCAGGATTGGGGGCCTTTGCCTTTATCTTATTAATCCTTTTTCTAACCACATCCCTTTCAGGTCTGAATCCCCAGCATATCTGGCAGAAACTCCCTGTGAAACCAGAAGCCCCAAAAAAGGAATACAGGGGAATACCATTCTTGTGAGTTGTCACACTTGCTCTCTTTTATGTAAACAGATAGAACACCATGATCATAATGTCTGTCCCCGATGTTTAATCCTCCCTTAACTTTCATAAAAACAAAAGTCTTAACCGTACCTGGGCTATGGTAATCAGTGCCATTATTCTCTATTTTCCAGCAAACATTCTTCCTATTACTTATTTAGCAAAATTTGGCAACGAAAAGTCAGATACAATTTTAAGCGGTATCATTTTTTTTATCCTATCTGATTCCTGGGAAAGACCCTTTGAACCAGCTCAAAAGCTCTATATCGATTTCAGGCGGTTTGACGGAGAACTTGGCGGATCTGTAATATTGCAGGCCATGTGGTGGATAATTCAGACTGCTGATGATAAGAGGTTAATAACAAATCAGTCTTCAATTGTGATCCCCACGCTTGATGATTCTTTTGAAGCCTATGTGGCTGCCCAAAACACTGCCCTGGAAAAACTGAGCATTGAAATTGCAGAAAGTTACATTAATGCCTTGCCATAGCCGATAATAGTAACAGCCTCCGGCTACCCGGCGATTAACCGCAGATGTTTGCTTTAAAGAAAATCTGATAGGGTATGGATCAATTCCATAATATTTTTGAGAAAGTTTCAAGCGTGTTGGTTACCGTCTGGTCCCTCGAACTCTTTAAGAGCGGAGGCGACCCGATCCTACTCAATCAGGTTATCATTGCGACGATTCATCTCGTTGTCGGATTCATCATCAGCAAGAAATTGTCAATCATACTAAGCCAAAAAATTATCCAACGGGGCAAGGTCAATGAGGTAAAGGCGCATATGCTTCGCCGCACCATTTATTTCGTCCTGCTAACAGTCTTTGTGCTCATCGCCCTGCAGATTGCCGGTATCCCGATTGCCGCATTTGCCATCCTCGGTAGCGCGGTCGCCATCGGGGTCGGATTTGGCGCCCAAAATTTATTCAACAATCTAATTTCAAGTTTTATTCTAATGGTCGAAAAACCAATCCGCATTGGTGATATTGTGGTTCTTGGAGATACAGTCGGCAGAATCTCCGATATTGGCAATCGCTGTGTGTGCGTTAGAAGAGGCGATGGCATTGATGTACTTGTTCCAAACAGCCATTTCCTCGAAAAGGAAGTCATTAATTGGACCCTGAGTGATCAGAATTTACGCGGTGAGTTAAAAGTTGGTGTTGCCTATGGTTCGCCGGTGAGAAAAGTGAAAGAACTTTTGGAAAAGGTGGCTATTGAACATGAAAGGGTCCTCAAACAGCCACCTCCTTTTGTTTTGTTTGAGGATTTTGGTGATAATTCGCTCATGTTCACCTTATTCTTTTGGGCCCGGGTTACATTGCCCTTGGATTTGAGACGGGTCAGCTCGGCCTTGCGGTTTCACGTCGACGCTCTGCTGCGAGAGCATGGCATTGTTATTGCCTTTCCCCAGCGTGATGTTCATTTGAACTCGCTGCAGCCAATCGAGGTACGACTGACAAAAAAAGAACAAAAGCTTGACAATTCAGCCCAGTGAATCGGTTTACGCCGTAATGAAAGAATACTTGGCCGGAGGCACAACTATCGGGTTTCAGTTTAGAATATATCCGTTCGCCAGCGCCTGATAGTCTGCCACCTGGGCTTGTATCCACTTTTGGCCACGGTTAAGTTCATGGGCCATAATATCCGCCACCTGTGGAGCCATTTCCATACTGATCCTGGCATCGAGCAAGAGTATTCTGATTCTTCGGGATAGAAAATCTTCAACTGTTCGTGCCATTTCATTACGGACCGCCCAGACGACCTGTGCCCGGGTATATTCGTAATCCGGATGCAGCAACTGACCAAGGCCCGGCTCAGCCTGAATCATGTCGTTGATGGAAGTCCGGTCAGCGCCGTAAAAATACCCAGGTGAATCAAAACGAACGTTTTTTACATATCCATGGATGGGCATGGTTTCGGTGACACATTTTTTTTCAGGTAGTCCTCCCACCATCCAGGCTTTGTTGACGGTGTCTTCGGCCATTTTCCTGTAAGTGGTCCACTTACCTCCAGTAATAGTAATCAGGCCGGACAATGAGACCATGAGACGGTGACTTCTGGAAATTTCCTTGGTCGCCTGGGGCTCACTTCCCTGCTGGGCCGCCAAAGGCCTGAGCCCTGCAAACACACTCAATACATCCTCCTTTTTGGGATCTTTTTTAAGATATTGTGCAGCAGTTGTCAGTATAAAATCGATTTCTTCCTCCAGAGCTCGGGGCTCAAGACTTATATCACCTGCTTCAAGCGGTGTGTCAGTTGTTCCGACCACGACTTTTCCGTGCCAGGGAACTGCGAACAGGACCCTGCCGTCGGACGTCTTTGGAATCATGATAGCTGAGTCACCCTGGAGAAACGACTTATCCAGGACAAAGTGGATGCCCTGGCTCGGTCTCACCAGGGCAGCAGCTCCGGCATCATCCATGGAAAGAATATCATCAACAAAAACACCGGTGGCATTGATGACAACGCGGGAGTGGACTATATGCTTTTCTTCGGATTCCATGTCAATTGCTTCAACACCGCAGACAAGGTTTTTTTTGTCTTTGACAAGACCTGTAACTTTCATATAATTGAGAACAATTGCTTCATTTTCCACTGCTGTTTGTGCCAGGTTGATAGCCAGTCGGCTGTCATCAAACTGGCCGTCATAATAGATGACACCCCCGTTCAGGTGATTTTCATCCAGATTTGGAATGGCATCCAAGGTCTCTTCTTTGGAAATCTTCTCCGACGGACCCAGTCCCAGTCGACCGGCCATCATATCATAGACCTTCATACCGATATTATAAAAAGGTCCCTCCCACCAGTCATAGTTTGGAATGATAAATGCCTGATTTTTTACAAGATGAGGTGCATTTCTTCGCAGCAATCCCCTCTCGTGCAATGCTTCAAGCACCAGAGAGACATCTCCCTGGGCAAGATAACGGACACCACCGTGAACCAGTTTAGTGCTTCGGCTGGATGTTCCTTTGGCAAAGTCCGACTGTTCAAGGAGTACGGTTTCATACCCTCTTGATGCTGCATCAACTGCAATACCAAGGCCGGTTGCCCCACCTCCGATGATAACAATATCCCATTTTTTATGCGGGTTCTGCTTGAGCTTGTTTATTTGAAAATCACGTTGCATGTTCTTATCTCCCAATTGTTGTATCAGCGTTTTTTTCCTGACACCCGGCTTTCTGTGGAAACGGCTTTTTCATTTTCCATCAATTTAAATGCCTTACCCGGGAAAAAACAATAGGGGCACAATTCCGGGGGATCGTTTTCATAATGTACATGCCCACAGATTCGGCACCGCCATATTTTCTTCTTTTTACGATTGGCAACTGGAGCAGCAAAAGGGTTTTGCTCATGGTGTATAGGAAGGTCTTCGAGCGGCGGCATAGCTGGTTTATATCCACTCATTAAATAACCGGCAACGATCATCCTCTGAATTTCACTGGTTCCTTCGTAAATTTTAAGAAGGCGAGCATCCCTGTATAGCTTTTCCACTGGAAACATTTTTGTATATCCATATCCACCAAGAATTTGCAGGGCTTCATCAATAACCTCGATACAGGCTTCAGTAGCATAAAATTTTGAGATGGATGCACTCAGTGTCGGATCCATCCCTTTGTCAGATTCCCATGCGGCTTTCAACACCAGAAGTCTGGATGTTTCTACCTTTTGATACATTTGGGCAAATTTAAACTGGATCGCCTGGTTGTTGCCAATTTTCTGGCCAAACGCCTGGCGTTTTTTTGCATAATCCATGGCATATTCCATGGCAGACCGGGCAGCTCCGATAGCAAATGAGCCGATGACCGGCCGTGTCCGATTAAAGGTGTTCATGGCAAGAAGAAAGCCCTCGCCCGGAGGTGCCAGTACATATTCCCCCGGGACCCTGACATTGTCAAAATGGACTCCAACCGTGTTGGAACATCGTTGTCCCATTTTTGGAATGGGTTTACCCACTTTTACACCCGGCCATTTACGATCGATAAAAAAGGCACAGATCCCTTCATGTTTTGTCTCCGGGTCAGTGGTGGCAAAAATGCTGTAATAATCTGCAATACCGCCATTGGTTACCCAGTATTTGGTCCCATTCAAAATATAATCTTTTCCATCCGGTTTAGCCATGCACCGGATAGCGGAAACATCTGATCCCAGCGTTGGCTCAGATGTAGCAAAACTAATCAATTTGAATTTTTTTGCAAACAGGGAAAGATATTTTTTCTTTAAAGGCTCATTAGATGAAAGGATAAGGGGCTCCATTCCCAGGGAATTATCAAAAATCGATGTGGCCGTTCCCGGGCAGGCTGCTGAGATTTCTTCTGAGATAATACAACCTTCAATGATACCAATTCCCTTTCCGCCATATTGAAGCGGTATATCTCCATGAGACAGTCCTTGAACAAATGCATTTTTTAGAATATGAACCGGAGTTTCATCTTTGGTATCATAATACCAGGCTTCGGGCAGTACATTTTTAATCGCAAAGGTTCGGGCTTGTTTTTGCAACTTTATCTGCTCTTTTGTGAGATTAAAATTTAACATAATTGCGACCTCTCTTTCGATTTTAAAATTATATAGAATCTGCTGCAAACGTGGTTTATTTATAAATTAATTTGTTTCTGTTTATCAGCCGGATCGTTTTCTGCTTATCCAGTTTATTTTGACCATTGAACCTGATAGGGGTTAAACCCCTTGACCAACGTTGGTTTTACAATTTCGAAATATGGAGATGCATCAAAATCTCTGGGTACAAAAAGACTGTGATGCTTTATATGGAGAATCTCTCGATAACATCGTCTGCACTCTCTATATATTAGTCATCTTGATTGCTCTCCTGCTTTCTTTCTATAGCTTGGCGGTCTGACTGCAAATTAAAAGATAGATGTTGCTACCTACATACCCTATTTAGTATTTTCTGTCTACGACTCTTCACTCTTCAAAAATAAGTGAGTATCGAAAAAACCTGTCACCTCGGTTTTTGAATATTCGATCTGCCTGGATATTGTACTTTCATTTTTATTTCTTTAGATCAGGACTTGAACCTGGATATAATAATTTATATTGAAATTAAAATTCAAATACAGTTTAATGATGAATATCGAAAAGATGGAAAGATTTCGAAAAAATGATGTGAAAGAATAATTATTGGAGCCGGTGTTTCTACGAAGTCTATCTGATCTTCAAAAATAAATGAAAGAATAAATCCTAAGTAAATGAAAGGAAAAATTATGCCTGATATTACAACTATCATCGATTTTCAAAAATTAACAACACTTGTAATCGGATATATCCCCAGTTTAATCAGTGCCGGGATTCTGCTTTTTTTATTCTGGCTGGGAAACAAACTTATCCAGAAAACCCTTGATGCCACATTGACCCGGATGAAAATTGAACGGCAGGCCATTACTCTGCTGCTTAGCGGTGCGAGAGTAGCGCTCTATATCTTTGCAATTCTTACCATTGCCGATCAGCTCCAGATAAACATCAAATCCCTGCTGGCAGGTGTCGGTGTAATGGGTCTTGCACTTTCCTTTGCCGCAAAAGATACGGTTGGAAATATCATATCCGGGATTGTAATCATCATTGACAGACCTTTTAAAGAAGGAGATTGGATTTCGATCGGAACCCTGGATGCGACGGTCACCAAAATACAATTAAGAACCACTGTGCTTACCACCTTTAATAATGAAACTGTGGTTGTTCCAAATCAGCAGTTATCCCAAGAACGCATCATTAACTATACCATGACACCAAAAATTCGTGTTAAAATATCCATCGGTATTGCTTATAAAGAAAATATAGATCAGGCCAGGACAGTCCTTTTGGAAACCATTAAAGGGGATACCAGAATATTATCGGATCCTTCCCCCAAGGTAATCGTGACTGGTTTAGGAGACAGCAGCGTTAACCTGCAATTACGGTTCTGGATCGAAAATTCAGAAGATCAATATGGTTTTATCTTTGAATACACTGAAAAATGCAAAAATGCCCTGGACGCCGCCGGCATAGAAATTCCTTTTCCGCACCTCCAGCTTTTTGTGGAAAAGACAGATGGAATTAAATTATTGGCCTCTTCACCCAAACAATTGCCAATAACATCTGGAGATTAAGCTGTTAAAAATGATCCGTCCATCCACCTGACCATCATGACTGCCCTGTCCCTTGAAAAACCAGCACCTTCTTCAGAGATAGAAGCACGTCTGATGAAGCCTATTGTGGACCGATTATGGAATGGGTGCCCTTATTGCAAGGCACCCGGAGAGAACAAGGCTTATAAAGAGGCACTGGTTGCAGTTAATGTGTTCGGATCGGTATAAAAGTCTTATCCAGCTAATCTTGGAAATAAGATTACCCGAGAAATCGTTATCCAAAAAAGAATTCATTTTCCTATGTGATTGTTTATATGAAATTTTAGATTTTTCAGCCAACGTCGTTATATATTGATTTCATCCGTGATTTCAGGATTCAACCGCTCTGCACAAAATTTGCAGAACACAGCGTTCGTATCATGACCATGTGCCATACAGGAAGGGCAGGCCTGGGTCGATATCTTTTTCTGGCTGGCATGGCTCAGTTCCGCTGTCACAATACCGGTAGGCACCGCAATAATGGCGTAACCCATTATCATTATAATGGATGCCATTGCCTGGCCCAGGTCTGTTCTGGGTGAGATATCCCCGTAGCCCACGGTTGTCATGGTGACAATGGCCCAGTAAATGCTTCTTGGAATACTGGTAAATCCATTTTCTGACCCCTCAATCAGATACATGGCAGAGCCAAAAATGATCACCAGGGTCAAGATGGTCATCAAAAAAATAAAAATACACGCCATACAGGGTTTTAAATGACGTCACGCTGTCCAGCATGACCACCAGAACACTCGACAGAATAGAAAGGATCAAGAGAATATCAAACCATTTCCCAGCAGGTGTGTCTGCTTCAAAGATGATTTCATGCAGCCTGTCCCGGATAGCTTGAATTTTTGTGGCCTGTTTTTTCATCAACAATTCCCTGTGAATGCTATAAGTTTAATTTCAACGGGTTAAAATATTTGTATCATGTCAAGGTATTATGCTTGTATCATAATTTCTTTCTTAAATATGTTTTAGTGTTGTGCAGAACAAACAATGCTTATATTATGCAAACAAAAAAAATACCGACAGGTGGCAATGTCGAAATTGCGGGCAGACATCTGTGAATTCACTTTTGTTGTGTGATCCGGAAAAAATAGAGATATCTGATTAATTTTTAACCAGATCAGTAATGGCTTTCGGCAATCATTTAGACTTCAAGGATGATATAACACCCAGAAAGAAACCCACACATATGAGTGCCAGGACAAGCAGAGCACGGGGCATTGTAAAACTCCACAATACGAATTTCAAATCAACTGTCTCTGCATTTTGGACCACAAACAATGCGACCAACCCAATAAGGATAAGTGTGATTAAGGCTTTAATTATTTTCATTTCTTCTATCTCCTTCCTTAATTAATTTTTCCAAAAATTTTTATGGAATGGATACCGTATGTTTTCACTTATACCCATGAATGAATAAGGTCAGCAAGCTTTTTTGTTTGTATTTCCACGTATAAAGCGGTGAAGTATCCTTTTAATAGCAGCTTAAAGAATCGGTGAGTGTCTTAGCCCCTTTTTTTTTATAACAAACTCCCAAACCCATTTTACCTGGTTTCATGGCCATCTCCCATGCCTTACCGTGGTTTTATTCGTCATTACCCTCGATTTTATATGTGTTCTCTTTATACCATTTAAATGTATTGGTTTTATTAAACGAAACACACGGGTGAAGCAAATCAACAAGGGCTGCAATGAATCTTTTAATCCGGCTTCAGATCAGGCAGAATTTCTGCTCGCATTTATATTGCCGTACATTGCCCGTTGAATTATTTTCTCGTATTCATCTACATGGTCTGATTCATTTTCAATTTTCTGGAACGCATATTGCTGGATAACCAGCAGCGGCAGAACAATTTCTTCGCGTATTTTAATAGATCTCCGGGAGACAGGCTCTTCCTGCATTAGAATACGATTACCTGAAATCAAAAGAACCATCTGGCTGGAAAGCTGGTATTCATCAAACAACAGGTACCAGAAATCTTTATATACATCATTTTTTGAAATGTACGTGGTTAATTCAAAACAACACTTAGACATGGACATCATGCTGTTAAGGATAAGGGCTTTAAAAAAGGGAACATTATTGTACAAATATTTGAGCTCATCCAGAGACCCTTGATCAACTATTGATTTCAAGGCTGCTCCGATTCCAAAGTATCCGGGAACATTCTGCCGCATCTGACTCCATGAACCAACAAAAGGAATTGCCCGTAAGTCTTTTAGCTCCAGCTTCTTTTTGTCCCCCCTTTTGGCCGGCCGGCTGCCGATATTGATCTGGCTGTAATATTTCAACGGGGTCTTGTTTTCAAGGTAGGAAATAAACAAAGGATGATGTTTAAGTGCTGTATATTTTTCATGGCTTTTTTTAGCCAGCTCTTCCAAGACCTGTCTTGAAGATTCAGATATGTGATTTGCATTGCCGGACAATGTATGAAAAATACCTGCAGTAAGCAGTTGTTCGATATTGTGGATAAAATGGGACTGTGTCCCATAGAGACTGGTGATGGTCTGCCCCTGGATGGTTAATTGTATGGCATGGTTTGAAATTTCAGGGCTTTGGGATGCATAAAAGCGATGGGTTTTTCCCCCACCCCGTGCAGGCGGGCCGCCCCTGCCGTCAAAAAAAACAGCCTTAATACCGTATCTTTCGCAGGCAGCGGACAATTTTTCCTTTGTTTTAAAGATCGACCAGTTTGCTTGAAGATATCCGCCATCCTTTGTGCCGTCGGAAAATCCCAGCATTATGGTTTGCCTGTCCATCCTGTTTTTAATGTGACGTCGGTATTCCGGTATGTCAAACAGATCCTGCATGATGATTTCCGCATTATTCATACCTTCCATTGATTCGAACAGGGGAATGATATCCACAGTGATATGGCGATTCCCCCAGCAGCACCATCTCAACAGTGCATAGACAAACAAGATGGAGAATATGTCTTCAGAATGGCTTATGATATAGCGGTTGCACCCCTCTTGTCCGTTCTGGTCCTGTATGGATTTAATTTGGTAGATTGTTTGAATCGTATCCTTGACCATTTCATCCTGAAACAGGTCGGGCTGAACCTGAAACTGATCATGAACAAGGATGGAGATCAAGTCCTCCTTTGAGAGTTCGTCAAGGGTTTTTACGATCCGGCCTTCTCTTTTGAGAATCGCTTCAATGGTTTTTTTATGTTCAAGATGATTTTGCCGGATATCCATTGTTGCAAAATGTGTCTTAAAAATATAAATTTTGTCTATAAAAGCATCCAGTTCTTCTATGTAAAGACTGTTGAATTTGTCGATTAATAAAGTTCGGGCTTGGCGTAATGGATCAATAATCTCGAAAAAAGTAAGTTTTATACCAGAATCAAACAGGGTCGCGTAAAGACGTGCTTTAAGATCGGCAATCAAATTTTCAACCTGCCTGAAGGTCAGTTTTTGCTCAAGTTGTTTGATCTCATTATAATAACATTTCATCAACGTTGTGCGAAGTTCATTTGCCACTTTCATCGTTGTTTCAGCCGTGACAAACGGGTTGCCATCCCGATCCCCTCCCGGCCAGAAACCTATCTGGATGATGCCCGGGTTATCAAATAGATTACCACCCACTGTTTTTTTAATCCGGGCATACAGATCGCCTGCTGCATTATAATAAACAGTACGCAGAAAGTAGATAATGTTCTTTGCTTCATCAAACGGGGTTGGTTTTTTGGCATTCATGAGGGATGTCATCCCCAGTTGCTGCAGTGAGCGGTTGATTTCAGGACTATTGTCTGCTGTAATCAAAGATCTCAGATTTGTAATGATATCAAGAGCAGACCGCGGATAGAATTGTGTCGGATGTGCAGTAAAAACAATACGGACACTGAAATCAGCAAGTTTTTCAAGAAGCCGCTCTTTTTTTGGGGGGCTGTCTGCCAGGTGAAAACATTTTTCAATCGATAGATTGTTTCCCATTCCTTGAAGTATTTCAAAAGCGGCATCTTCTGTGCTGTCATATAGAACAATCTGTCGTTCAACGTATTGGATGACGCTGAACATAAAATCAATCCTCTCCTTTTCCGATACCAGTTCAGTTTGACCGCTGAAGAATGAATCCATTATTTCCGTGGGGGCTTTCTCCTGTTCAAGACCCTGCCGGCATAAATCATTTAACAGTGGAATCTTTGTTCCGACATTGCGGATACTTTGGAACGGCAGATTCAGGAACAGGTTGTTGTACCCATCAAATTTGTTTCTTACGGATTTTTCAAATTCTTTTTCTCTGGTTGATTTTTCAATCATGGTTTCAATCCTTAATCAGGTTACAGCTTATAAAATTTATTTTTTTTCTGAGCTGTTGCCGGATATAGACAAAGTGGCCAGGATTCCGATAAAAACACCGATAAGCAGTG
>Ga0075120_10002625_pt1 | contig 12842 bp, 6 predicted proteins | sample AntAceMetag02UKL_FD_69792 | JGI IMG/M metagenome (GOLD analysis project Ga0075120, IMG submission 69792) | Saline lake microbial communities from Ace Lake, Antarctica - Antarctic Ace Lake Metagenome 02UKL | ecosystem: Environmental > Aquatic > Non-marine Saline and Alkaline > Saline | place... | reverse complement strand
TCAAAGAACGACAATATTTTAGCCATTGTTATCTCCGTATATATTCTGTACTTGTGTGTAGTAATATACGAATGTTCAGTACTCTTGTCAATAACTGGCTGAGCTAATGACATAACCGGTATATATTAATACACAGAAGATGCTATTGATAAAATAATTGCTGTTAGTCATGCGATTCACACCCTATGTCAGAAAGTCGTGCAACTCGCCACAGGAAGATACAGTGCCGGGTATCATGCAATAGCGTTCAATGCCGACGAACTACCCAGCGGAATCTACTTCGTCCAAGCCAGTGTGCCGGGCAAGATGGATGAGGTGCGCAAAGTTGTGCTGGTGAGATGAATCTTTATTTCGTTTGACGTGCACCACATTCACAGCATGTGAACACCGATATCAGATCTCAAAATTTAATCCAAAAGAAAGTCCCATCCCTCTATGCTTATTTTCCTCCGCTTCAGCAATAATACTGTTTTATAACATATTTAATATGAATAGGTAGTGTTTGTTCTTAAAGAGAATTATACCTTTCAGAAGAGAGACATTTTTCGCTTTGGCATCGGGTTTGCTTAACTGATATGCAACTAAGAAATGATAATTGGTGAGACGGAGGTGTAAGATGTACCGAGTATTTTATTTTATTTTGTTACTTACCATTCTTTTGTCATCTGTGCATTGTGCTTTAAGTGAAGTAGTACTAATTCCTCTTGATGATAGTTATCCAACTGATTACATACCCATTGATAAAATAAGCGCTCAGATTATAATTCAGGATCAGATGGCGACAACTTTTATCGATCAGAAATTTGATAATGACTGGGGTTATGGCAGCTTTGATGCCGCTTATAATTACCCTCTTCCTGAAAGAGCAAGTATGACAGGATTTGGGCAATGGATTAACGATGAAATTTCTTACTTCGAGCTTGAATCAGGAGATCGTGAAGAACCCGGTGGTGGCGGCGGTGAAGGTGGTAACGATTTTTTAGAATACCTTGGTGAGAATCCGTTTACTATTACCCTAAATGATATTCCGGACGATATATTTACCATAAGATTGGAATATGCTGAGCTTATGGATTATTCGTTTGGAGAATATCAACTCGTGTATCCCTTGGATATGTCAGGATTTCAAGCTGGAACAATTGATACAGTTGAGATACAGGTAAAAGTTTCCTCGCAGCGTTCACTTAATGGATTTACTTCTCAGAATCATAATCTTGAAATTCTTTATCAATCGAGCGATAGTCTGTCATTACGATACTTGAATTATTCTGCTTACCCGGATGAGGATATTTCACTCATAATTGAAGTTGATCCACAGGAATCTGGGATGTGGGTAATGGCTCAGATGGATGATCCTGATTCATCAGGTTATTTTCTAGCTGTTCTTGAACCCGGAAATGTTCAGGATGAAGAAATCTTTCAAAAATATTTTACCTTCGTTATTGATGCATCACGCTCCATGCTCGCTCAGGATCGAATCGTTGAGGCTAAAGTAGCAGCTACATATTGCATAGAACATTTAGCTGTTGACGATTATTTTAATGTAATATCTTTTAATGATCAGGTATCATATTGGCGGGATGATCCTGTTCTTGCAAGTGAAGTGAATGTTTCATCTGCGGTTTCATTTATAGATAATTTAGCCCTTCGAAATGGAACTGATCTAAATGCCGCAATGATTGCAGCTCTTGAACAGGATTGGGATCCTGATGCTGCAAACCAGATCCTGTTAGTCTCGGATGGAAGACCGGAAGCAGTACGTGGTGAGTTACATTTACCAACTATCCTCGAGAATATTCATGATGCAAATGAGAGTGACGTTTCGATTTTTACAGTAGGTGTGGGAGATCCAAATGGATATGCAGGCAGTAACCTGGATTTTCTTCGTCTGATAGCGTATCAGAATGGTGGACTGGCAATCTCAATCCCACCTGGTTCGAATGACATTTCAGATAGGATTGCAGAATTCTTCACTGTTTTTGCTGAACCAGCAATGATAGATATTACTCTGGATTATGGTTCGGTAAATGTATATGATATTTATCCTCCTGAACCTTACTCCATATTTGCAGGTAGTCAGACCGTAATTGCAGGACGTTACAGCTCCTTCGGGACAACTGAGATTGAAGTCAGTGGTCGCCTTGCCGGTGAAGATGCAGTCTTTCCATACGGTCCATTCAGTTTTTCCAATACAGCATCTGATTACCCGTTTGTACCAAGAATGTGGGCTATCAGCAAGATTGATTATTGGCTCGCATATATGGATGTACATGGAGAAGATCGTGATATAATTGAGATGATTGTAGAGCTATCTCTACGTTTTGGGATATTAACACCATACACAACTTATGACACTAACGATGTAGAAGAAGATGATTCCGAACTCACAAATTTCACTGTTACTTCATCTATTACAAAAAATGGTGTTGAGCTGGAATGGAAAGCAGATAGTATCCCTGCTGGAAGTGTTTTCAATGTGTATAGACGATATATTGACGGTACTGCCTTGCTTCTTATGAATGATGAACCTTTAACAGAACCTTATTTTGTTGATAATAATATCTTCCCCGGCGAATCATATGTCTATAGGATTATTGTTACAACTCCTACTGGTCAAATCTTTACAAGTGAAGTTGAGGTTAAGATTCCTGAAAAGTTTGAAGCAGACAATTTCTCAATTTTCCCGAATCCATTCAACAATGAAGCAAAGGTTGTTTTCAATATTGAAACTTTTTCTGCTGTTAAGATAGACATATATAATCTGTTGGGACAGAAAGTATCTAGTTTATGGGAAGGAAATTCTGTTGCAGGCAAACATGTGATCAGTCTAAACGGAGCTGATATTGCCAGTGGTACATATTTCGTAAATCTAAATGTTGAATCGCTTAATAACGGAAAGAGTTTTTCAAGTCTGCAAAAAATCTTTGTAACCAAGTAGAAATATAGTTCAAAAAGTACAATACGGAATCAACAATCCGGGAAATATATATCGATTATATATCCCGGATTTTCTGTTAATGGAGTATCAAGACTTTCAATTCATTGATCGAACTAACCTGAAACCGAGTATAGGCTGTTCATTAGTGTACATTTGAGATGACCTTTTTGCTGCACGGCAGTTATCAGCTCCACTGGAGTAACTTCCTCCGCGAATAACTCTATAATCAGCTCGGGGGTTGTCTATCCAAGCGCTACCGTCTTCAGGAGCGAAATAGTAGTTTTGATGGTAATCGTCTTCACAGAATTCATGAACGTTTCCAAAAGTATCGTATATATTCCATTGATTGGGATTCCTTATCCCTGTAGCATGGGTAAATCCGCCACTGTTACTCGAATACCAGGCATAATTACTAATAGAGCTATAATTATTATCGTCCCCCCACGGGAAGCGAGTATTTGTACCAGATCGAGCCGCATACTCCCATTCAGCTTCGCTCGGTAAACGCCAGGGAGAACCTTCTTCCATATCATTCAGAGTACCTAAGAACCCCTGCGCATCTTCCCAACTTACATTTTCCAATGGATAATTATCTCCCACATGTTGTGAAGGATTTGTACCTGTTACAGCTCTCCATTCTTCCTGTGAAACCTCGAATTGACCAATCCAGAAATTATAATCAATAGTTACCTCGTGCTGAGGACGTTCTCTTTGATCAGAATCTGCATCGGACTCTGGTGATCCCATCATGAAAGAACCGGCTGTTATCCAGACCAATGGAATGTCAACGCCAGTATTTCCAAGTGGAAATGTTAATTCATCACCTACTTCAAGCATTGCATTGATAGAACCTGTAACCAGGATATCGTTTATTCGGTTGCCTGCACGATCAACAAATGAAGCGGTGATATCTGCCTCGCGAATGCGATCTGTATTCTGGTCTATAATAATTGTGTTGCTATATGATCCATCATTCTGATCTACCATAGCTATAGGATTCCAACCATCGACATTGATGATTGCTGTTCCCTCTGATTCTTGACCGAATACATCATTAGCAATAATCATTGTGAAAGCAATCGAATCACCAGGCAACAAAATTGCATCGTTTGTAGCATCCCAGTAAATGGTGTCTAAGTCAATCTGAGTGTCTAATCCAACAGAATCGTGCGCAGGACCCTCATTATAAAAATCGTTTCTAAACCAAACATATACATGGTTCCAACCTTCTTCTGGAAGTTGATAGGTAAGTGTTTCAGAGTATTGTTCCCAATTAAGTGAAGAAGAGTCGGAAATACTGGAAATTCCTAATTCAAGAGCTTCGGCATCAGGCATCGAGAGATCAACATCCTGATAATTGACAATTTTGTCGTTCGAAGACAAAATTCTTAGGTTTGGATTGACAGGTGTTGTAAATATGTCATCATAAACAATTGGAGATAATGATTCATCAAGATATCTGAATCTGGCATAAACACGCTTTCTGCCGGGAGCTGCCGACAGTTCATAATTAATTAACGGATTTATAAAAGTTTGCCATGACGGTGAGTTGATAATCTGGTACTGATCTGTGTCAACAGCAATTTCTGATGTGTTGTTTGATAATAGTAACAGATTTATAAATCGAGATATGGTTGATGTTGCGCCATCATTGATAGAAATTGTAACACCCAAATCAGCAATCACCTGATCAGATACGGTATCAGAATTAACTTCAAAGCTATTTTTAAACACCGCAAAAACTGATAGGAATAGTTCATCTGTTTCACCAATAACGTCCAAAAGATCCCAATCAAAAATAGTATCAGTATAGGTGATCCATGAAACATCAGAAAAATCATCCCTGTTGCTAATCTTCAAACTCTCAGCGAAGTCAGCATTCAAAGCAATGTTTACAAGTGGAGATAAAATAGTCTCTTCACCCGGATTGATAATTTGGATTGATGGATTATCTACCATCCGTGCTTCGATTTCGTCATAAATGATGCCGGACTCTTCACCATCCGCGTTTCTAAAATTGACGTAAACTCTTTTTGTCCCACTACCCTGAGTAAGTTCGAAGTTTTCGATAATTGAATTGAAAGATTCCCAACGAGCTCGCATTCCGCCAGTAGTAATTGACATCTGATAAGGATCTGGAGTAGATAACAAGAGTGTAACATACTTGGACGAAGTAAATGAATGATAATTGTTGATTACTATTTTCGTCTGGATGTCCATCACAACTTCATCAGAGACAACCGCAGAAGGAACCTCGAAATCATTCTTGAACTGAGCGTATATAGTCATGGATAGTTCGTCAAGTGTTCCTGTAGCAGAAGAGTAGAACCGTATTTGTTCTTTATCGGGAGTTCTATTTTTTAAATATTTTTGTTCACTTCTATTATCAATATGTAGATTGACATTAGCTCTTGGAAAAATTAATCCTTCATTTGAATTTGATGTGATATGTAACTCTTCGCCACCGTATAAATCCCAATATTCAATCGAATCCTTATAAGCAATCCATTCAACACCTGATAGATCTTGTTGGTTCGCTATGCGCATACTATCAGAAAATTCTGCACTAAAATTAAGCTTTACAACGTATGTGTCAGTTGTATCACCACTTGCTATCGTGATATTAACATCATCGGGAATTAATGGTTCGATACTGTCAGATATTACTTCTGATGTATCACCATTCTCATAAGTGATTTGTACATAGACAGTTTTGGTATCACTTCCGATAGATAATTGCCAATCTGAAATTGAGGAATAATCCTCCCAAGTTGCTTCGGTAAAATCAAGGTTGTTTGCGATAATCATTTGTTCTGCACGAAAAGCAATTGTCGTAAGCGAAACATATCGAGTTGGGGTATGGGTAGTATTATTACTTTCGATTACAAATACAGGATCAGTATTTATGGTTATGGTAATTATCCCTGAAGCATGCGCTTCAATTCCATTGGATCGGGCGATTACGTAATAATGATATGCACTGCCATTTATTATGTCGGTATCAATAAACGATCCAACTCTTGCCAGTCCCTGCAATAAGGTAAATTCTGTTTCGTCATCAACTTTTCGATACAGGTTGTACCCACTTAATTGTGGATTTTTGTCGAAAGTATTCCAATTTAATAATATCCCACCATGACCGATATCTGCACTCAAATTGTAGGGAGAATCATGTGTGCTGACGTACGCAGAATCAAAGGGGTTGTCCCACTGGGGATCGGACAGATTTTTTACACAAGATAATAGCAAAATAGTCAGGCACGTGGGAAAAACAAGAACAATAAGTTTTCTAGAGATCTTTATAGTCATCTCAGTTTTCCTCCTCGTTAATGGTCGAGAAACGAATCTCACCCCCCGGCAGGAAGATTACATCCAACAAATTTATTGCATAAATTGATCCGGTTATTGCGACTCCAACATTTGCATTAAATGCAGCTGAATTGTAATTGTCATGTTTCTTTTGAACCAGCCTTCGTGCAGAGTTAATATCTTCCTGAACAAATGCTTTACTATATTCATCGCGAGCTTTATCATATTCATCTTGGGCTTCCTGGAACTCAAGCCATGAATATATTCCATATCCTGCTGACGCAAATTGTAACAAGGTTATCAGCCAGCCTCTTCCCCTGTTACCTGCATATCGTTGTCCATAACCGGGGTAAAATGCTGAGAGCCAGATAGTTTCATTCCTGGTTTTAGGCTTTATATCCAGATCTATCGCATGAACTTCACCTGGTAATAAGCTTCCACTGGTTCTAAAACTATGATAACCCTGCATCTCGGTTGACAGGGAATACTTGCCTGGATTGATTTTGAACTTATCGCCATCACCCGCTGTAAACAACCTATCGTTAACCGAAATATTGATGTTTTCTATACTACTATTAATCATCAGGTGAGCTACATCCAAGCCTGCAAGCTTGCGAGCTACTTCACGGACCTTTTTAGATAAAACTACTTCGATAGATCCAATGTAATCGATATTAACTGCTTCCAGGATCTCCTTTGTCTCAATATCTATCAACCTGAGATTGATAGTTATTATTGTGGCTACCTTGTTCAAGGAACCAAATACCATATAATCCACACCAAGCGTCTGACCGGCACGAATTGCGCATCCGGTAGAACTACAAAATTCCGCCTGGAAATTGTTTTCAAGGAATATTTCTTCCATGTTATTCCGTTCCATAACTCGAAACCGATCAGTCTTTAACAATTCCTGCCTCAATCGATCTGAAAATGGAGCTTGATAGCTCTCAGGAAATCCGCCGGTAATATCGAGATCGAGAACTGCAACTGTTCGAGTCTGGTTGGATTGGGCAATAAGAGGAGAGATCAAAAGTGTAAAAATCAACAAACCCACTAAATATCTCATATTTGTACTCCGTGAACTTGTTTGGTTGAGGTTGACAGAGTTGCTTGTATTGTGAAATATCAATTTGATATTCACTGGAATCAAAACAAAGTATTATTCAGGTATTTCTTTCCTGAATCATCAGGTAAATGTACTAATATTGCTATACAACTCCGAGAGAAATTTAGCTGTAAAATCGATCTTAAAAAACACCAATATAGTTATTGTGCATTTCATACCATAATTAGGAATGATATTCACAGTTTTATACGAGAATCATGTTTATACAACTCTAATGAAGAATATCGCAATATACAGACCATTACAATGCCTTGAACCAGATACTTCAGTAAAAAGTTGATATTATTTAACCATCCAGACGTTGCTATTAACACATCCTTTCCATATCTTTAATATACACACCACTAATGGAGAACAAATGCTGCGATCATCATTCATAGTTTTCTGCCTGTTACTTTCCTGCATACCAGTATCAGCCCAACCACCAGATACCTTGTGGACACGGACTTTTGGCGGAGATAATTATAATACTGGGTATAGTATCCAACAGACAGATGATAGCGGATATATTATTGTAGGTACAACCAGATCTTTTGGTGCAGGACATTATGACGCTTGGCTAATCAAAACGGATTCAACCGGGGAAGAGGAATGGAATCGGACATTCGGGGGAGATAGCTGGGATTTAGGCTACTGCGTACAACAGACGAACGATCATGGATATATTATTACCGGACAAACCCATTCTTTTGGTGCTGGTGAAAATGACGTATGGCTGATCAAGACAGATTCAATCGGAAATGAAGAATGGAATCAATCTTTCGGGGGAACTGAAAGAGATCAAGGCGAATTCGTGCAGCAAACTAATGACGGTGGATATATAATTATTGGACACACGTATTCTTTTGGAGCTGGTGACTGTGATGCATGGTTAATTAAAACAGATTCTACAGGAAATGAAGAATGGAACCAAACTTTCGGGGGAATTAATGATGATTGTGGCAAAAGTGGCCAACAGACCTCTGAAGGCGGGTATGTCATTGCTGGAATTACGGAATCTTTTGGTGTTCGACATAGTGATGTATGGTTAATAAAAACAGATTCAATCGGAAATGAAGAATGGAACCAAACTTTCGGTGGGACTGATGGAGATCAAGGCAACGGTGTTCAACAGACGAATGACGGAGGATATATTATTGCTGCAGGATCTGCATCTTTTGGCACAGGCTTGTACGATGTTTATTTGATAAAAACTGATTCCACTGGAAATAGAGAATGGTGGCGAACATACGGGGGAACAAATCTCGACAATAGCTTTAGCGCCAGCCAGACTTTCGATGGCGGGTATATCGTCACAGGAATTACTTCTTCTTATGGAGCGGGTCATCGAGATGTATGGGTGATGAAGATCAACTCACAAGGGAATAAAGAATGGGATCAGACATTTGGAGGAAATCGTGATGACTATGGCTTTAGTGTTCAACAAACGAATGATGGAGGATATATAGTCACAGGAGAAACATACTCGTTCGATGCGGGTAATACCGCGGTGTGGGTGATTCGCCTTGCCGCAGAAGAAACTAAAATAATTGAATCCACAACTTCCAGTCCAATAGATTATATCCTGGAAGAAATTTACCCCAATCCCTTCAATTCATCAACAACCATTTCAGTAGGACTACCAGCACCATCCGAACTAAAGCTCAACATCTTCAACATAACAGGTCAGGAAGTAGCCATATTAGCGAATGAATACTATTCACCCGGCTACCACCATTTCACATTCAACGCTGATGAACTACCCAGCGGTATCTACTTCATCCACGCCAGTGTGCCGGGGAAGATGGATGAGGTTAGGAAAGTCGTCCTCGTGAAATAGAAAAATCACTCAGGGTATGTGATGACGAAATACTTCGACATAATATTTAAACTGACACTATTGATTCTGCTGATTTCCAACGCAGAAGCGGAGGTCGAGTTTATCGAGCATACTATTGCGCAGCATTTTTCCAGGCCACGTGTGGTTCAAGCTATAGATATGGATAGTGACAACGATCCCGACATAATATCCTGTTCGAACCGGCACGGTGAAATTGCCTGGTGGGAGAACTGCGGAGGCGACGAATTCAGGCAACACACGGTTACGGATAATTTATTGGACGTCTATGACATTTATGCAATCGATCTGGATGGCGACGAGGATGTGGACGTTCTTAGTGCTTCCTACAACGAAGCTTGTATCTTGTGGTGGGAAAACGATGGCGATCAGCAATTCGAAGAACATGAGGTTCAATACAATTTTGTCGGTGCGTACAATGTTTATGGCGCAGATTTGGACAATGACGATGATGTCGATATTGTTGCTTCAGCCAATATTCCCGGCGAACTTTATTGGTGGGAAAATGACGGTAACCAGGAATTTACGGATTATTTTATCCAGCGAAGTTGGGGATCATGTGAAGATTTAATCCTTGCCGATATGGATAGAGACCGTGATATCGATATTGTCGCTTCGTCTAATTACCTTGGTGAATTGCACGCTTGGAATAACGATGGTCACGCCGGTTTTTCCCACTGGGAAATTTACGATTTTGGTTACACTCCGAAAAGAATCCACGTTGTCGATTTCGATGATGATAGAGCTAATGATGTAATCGTGGCGTACCGGGATCCCAATGATCAGGATAACGATCGAATATACATCTGTGAATACAGTCAAGGTAGAGATTTCCTTACACACCTGGTTGGAGCGTTTCCCGGTGCATTTTGCGTTTCTGCCGGTGATTTCGACTGCGACGGCGACATGGATATTGTCAGTGGATCTTATTACAATAGACGCCTCTCCTGGTGGTCGAACCTCGGAGATTACGATTTCCAGGAGTATGAGATAGGCGACAGATATCGTTCCCCATACAGTGTTGCTACAGTCGATATCGACGATGACCTGGACGATGATATTATCTCTTGCAGTTATTATGGTGGCTTGATAACCCTCTGGGAGAACCTCAGTGAAGATCAGCCTCAAGAATTCAACCTCACCTATCCGCCACCTTGCACTACTCTTTCTGTGAGAAATACTACACTTTGCTGGGAAACGGCAGTCGAGCAAGACCGAGGAGATTCAGTATTCTACGAAGTATGGGTCGGCTACGAACCTGACCTGTCGGATGCTATATGTGTACGGCAAAACAATCGAGGGACCGAATATCGCTTTGAGAATCTGGATGATGACAGAAGATATTACTGGACAGTAAAAGCCAGGGATACCAACACAGAAGGAAGATGGGCAAACGATACCTGTTATTTTTCTATTTGTGTCCCGGAGCCGCCGAGAGCTTTCCGGGCTATAGGACCACCGGATGATGCTGAGGTGCCACGTGACCATGATTTTCCCATAATGTTCCGTTGGGAACGGGCGGTCGATCCCGATTCTAATGACACTGTCAGTTACGACCTGTGCCTTTCAATTTATACTGATTTTGAAGAGAATAATGAAACCATCGATACCGGGGATACTTGTTACTATATCCTCGATTATCTCGAAGACTGCTTTTGTCTCTGGAGAGTCAAAGCTACCGATACACAGGGACATATTCGTTATTCAGAAGGCACCAAGACTCTTGTAGTTTTACATCCGAACTCTACCGAAGCCGGAAAAGGAAAATCACCTTTGGTTTTTGTACTTCATGAATCGTATCCCAATCCATTCAACTCAACAACAACAATTTCAATTGGATTAGCAGCATCATCCGAATTAAAACTTAACATCTTCAACATATCAGGTCAGCAAGTCGCAGTTCTCGCAAATGAACGTTATTCACCAGACTACCATCAATTCATCTTCAACGCCGATGAACTACCCAGCGGAATCTACTTCATTCACGCCAGTGTGCCGGGTAAGATGGATGAGGTTAGGAAAGTTGTGCTTATCAGATAACCATAGGAGAAAGAACATGCGTCAGTTATCATATATTATAATCTTCGCAGCACTTGCCAGTATACCTGCTTCAGCCCAACCACCGGATACGTTGTGGACGAGGACTTTTGGAGGTATTGAATGGGAGGAAGCGTACTCCGTTCAACAGGCAAATGATGGCGGATTTATTATTTCAGGATGGACCTTTTATTTCGACGATGGTCCTAGCGATATTTGGTTGATTAAGACAGATTCAAATGGTCAGGAAGAATGGAATCAGACTTTTGGCGTAGGCCATAACGGTGGAGGTTACTGTAGCCAACAAACAAATGATGGAGGATTTGTTATTACAGGGTGGAGATCAGGCGATATGTTACTTATTAAGACTGATGCGACTGGGAATCTAGAATGGGATCAGACTTTTGGAGGGCAGATTCTAGATGGAGGCAGGAGTGTTCAGCAAACGGCTGATAATGGATACATTATTGTTGGATACACTCATTCTTTCGGAGCAGGTTGGTGTGACATGTGGTTGATAAAAACTGATTCAACAGGAAATGAAGAATGGAACCAGACTTTCGGAGGAACCGATTGGGATTTTGCGTATGATGGTCAACAAACTTATGATGGAGGATATATTATTGCTGGTTCTACAGAATCCTTTGGCGTAGGTGGCAAAGATGTGTGGTTGATAAAGACAGATCAAGCTGGCGATGAAGAGTGGAATCGGACATTCGGTGGTGAGGGGAATGAAATAGGGTGGAGCGTCCAACAAACAACTGATGGTGGATATATAATAACTGGAGTTACTTGGTCTTTTGGTGCAGGGAGATCCGACTTATGGCTTGTAAAGACAGATTCAAACGGAACAGAGGAATGGAACCGAACTTTCGGAGGATCGGAGAATGATGGAGGTTATAGCGTTCAACAAACTATTGATAGTGGATATATTATTACAGGTTATACTAAATCATTCGGTGCAGTTGTTAGAGACTTATGGTTGATTAAAACAGATTCTATTGGCATTGAGGAATGGAATAAGACCCTCGGAGATGATCATGCAGTAACTGGTTTGGATGGTCAACAGACTGAAGATGGAGGTTATATATTTTCAGGAATGATTCAATTATTTGGAGGAGATTCAAGTGATGTATGGTTGATTCGTCTTGCTTCAGAGGAAGATGATGTAGTTGAATCTACAACGAACAACCCTGCAGAATACGTCCTTGAAGAAATATGCCCAAATCCATTTAATTCAACTACAACCATTACAGTCGGGGTACCAACACAATCCGAGCTTAACCTCAACATCTTCAACATAACCGGTCAGCAAATAACCACACTCGCAAATGAACGCTATGCACCCGGCTACCATCAATTCACCTTCAACGCCGATGAACTACCCAGCGGCATCTACTTCATCCACGCCAGTGTACCTGGGAAGATGAGCGAAGTACGAAAAGTAGTACTAATCAGATAACTATAGGAGAAAGAAAGAAGAGGACCCCAAATTTAGGACAGTGTGTTAGTTGATGGATCTGCTCTATCTTTCATTCACAGTAAGGAGCAGAAGATGTCAAGATCACGGAGGAAGTTGTCGCCTGAGTTTAAGG
>Ga0075120_10002622_pt1 | contig 12851 bp, 4 predicted proteins | sample AntAceMetag02UKL_FD_69792 | JGI IMG/M metagenome (GOLD analysis project Ga0075120, IMG submission 69792) | Saline lake microbial communities from Ace Lake, Antarctica - Antarctic Ace Lake Metagenome 02UKL | ecosystem: Environmental > Aquatic > Non-marine Saline and Alkaline > Saline | place... | reverse complement strand
CTTGATGCCTTCGTGGCGAACTATGGCAACGTCTCCGGTGAAGCCAATAAGGTATGGCTTAACGATGGGGGACGCTTCAGTCCCGGGTGGATCGAAGTGAGCCCCCTCCCTTCTCAGAGCCGCAGCGTGGCGCTGGGGGACTTGGATGGTGACGGGGACCTTGATGCCTTCGTCGCCAATGATGGCCAAGCCAACAAAGTATGGTTGAACCAGGGCGGCGTCCAAGGAGGGGTGCCTGGGATCTTCAGCGACAGCGGCCAGTGGCTGGGCAGTTCAGACAGCTATGGTGTGGCGCTGGGGGACCTGGATAGCGATGGTGACCTCGATGCCTTCGTCGCCAATGATGGCCAAGCCAATAAGGTTTGGCTGAACGATGGGAGGGGGAAGTTCAACGATAGCCGCCAGAACCTGGGCAGTGAGGATAGCAAAGACGTGGCGCTGGGGGACTTGGACGGCGATGGCGACCTGGATGCCTTCGTTGCCAATGACGGCGAGGCCGACATGGTGTGGCTGAACCAGGGGGGTGTTCAGGCGGGAGCGGAAGGAAGTTTCAGCGACAGCGGCCAGAGTCTGGGCAGTCAACTCAGCCAAGGCATGGCGCTGGGGGATTTGGACGGCGATGGCGACCTCGATGCCTTCGTTGCGAACTGGAACCAAGCCGACAGCGTGTGGCTGAACAATGGGACTGGGTTGTTTGAATTGACAACTCAAACTCTAGGGAGGTCAGCCAGTACCGGCGTGGCACTCGGTAATCTGGACGAAGACAGCGACATCGATGCCTTCGTCGCGAATTGGGATCAGACCAACAAGGTGTGGCTCAACAGGGTTCATGGTCTGGCCTTATCGCCGGATCATGCTGCATTGTCAGGTGATCCAGATACCATCGTGACCTACACCTTGGGCGTGACCAACACCGGGGAGACTGATGACAGATTCGATGTAGCGTTCAGCGGCGACGTCTGGCCGACGAAGGCCCAGACGCCTGTCGGGCCGCTGACAGCCGGAGCAAGTACCAACATCGTTGTTACTGTGGACATCCCTGCAGGCGCGGCTGGTGATGACAGCGACACCGCCACGGTGAAGGTGACATCGCAGGCCGACAACAGTAGGTGGGCAACATCTGCACTGACAACGACTGCCAACCGGGTTTATGGTCTGACCCTGTTGCCGGCTCATGCTGCCTTGTCGGGCGATCCAGGCACTACCGTGATCTACGAACTGCAGGTCGTCAACACCGGCAATATTACTGACACCTTCGATGTGTCGGTCAGCGGCAACGACTGGACCACAGGCGCCCCGGCGCCTGTTGGGTTGCTGGCAGCTGGCGCCGGCGCCAACATCAATATCACGGTAGGCATCCCTGCGGGCGCGGCTGGCGGTGACAGCGACGTCGTCACGGTGAGGGTGACCTCACGGGGCGACAACAGCAAGTGGGCAGTTTCCGACCTGACGACAACTGCAAACTGTGTTTACGGTATAGAAGTCTATCCGCCCACCAATACCAAAGCCAGCGGTCTGGGTACCGTTGTGACCTACACCTTACAGGTGACCAACACAGGCAATACTACCGACACGATTGACGTGCTGGTTAGGCATACCTGGCCGGTTGCCGCCCCGACGTCGATCGCATCCCTGCCGGCAAAGACAGGCCGTCGCATAGACGTCACGGTGGGCATCCCCAACCCTCCTGATGCCCATGGCGGTGACAGCGACACCGCCACAGTGACGCTGAAATCGCAGGGTAACCCTAGCCAGTCGGCGGCTTCCGTCCTGATGACTACGGTTCCCATTGCCCAGGGCGTGGCAGTCACCCCGCGCACCAGCGCCAAAATCGGCGCTCCGGGCGTCCATGTGACCTACACCTTGCAAGTGACCAACACCGGCAATACCATCGACACGTTCAGTGTGTCAGTCAGCAACACCGGCTGGATGACGACAGTCCTGGGGACGCCGGTGGGGCCGTTGGCGACTGGGAAGATCGGCCAGATCGACGTGGGCGTGACCATCCCTGGAAACGCAGTCGACGGCGACAAGGACACCGCAACCGTGAAGGTGACCTCCCAGGCCGACTCGAACACGTGGGCAGCTTCCATCCTGACGACCACGGCCAGGGTTTTCCGCGTCGTTTCCGCCGCCCCGCCGCCCAACAGCCACCGCGCCGCCCTTACTACCAACCTGACCGTTACGGTGAACAGCGCAGTCGGCCCGACCAGCGTCACTACCCGGACCATCGTCGTCCACGGCGGGTTCCAAGGCCACCGGGATGGGAGTTTCAGCATTAGCGGCGCCGGATCCGGCTCCAGCAGGGTTGTGTTTGACCCTGCCGCAGATTTCCACCCGGGCGAGCTAGTCGAGACCAGCGTGACGACAGATGTGATGGCTGAGGGCATTCCGCTGGCGAAACCCCACGTCTGGCAGTTCCGAGCCGCCGCGGGAGTTGGCTCTGGCCACTTTACCGACAGTGGCCAGAGTCTGGGCAAAGTACAATTTGGTGATGACGTGGCACTGGGGGATGTAGATCTCGACGGCGACCTCGATGCCCTCACCACATTTTCACAGTCGAGTACTGGCAGGACAAACAAAGTGTGGTTGAACAATGGGACAGGAACCTTTAGCGATAGCGGCCAAATCCTGGGGGGTAAATCCGGTCGAGATGTAGCACTGGGGGATCTGGACGGCGACGGCGACCTGGATGCCTTCATCGTCTTTGATGGTCTTGTGGGCCAAGCCAACGAGGTGTGGCTGAACCAGGGGGGCGTCCAAGCAGGAACGGTAGGAACCTTCAGGGACAGCGGCCAGAGTTTGGGAGACGGATACAGCATGGATGTGGCGCTAGGGGACCTGGACGGGGACGGCGACCTGGATGCCTTCGTCGGAAATGACGGAGGCAACAAGGTGTGGCTGAACCAGGGGGGCGCCCAAGGAGGGACACTTGGGATCTTCAGGGACAGCGGCCAGAGCCTGCGAGGTTCCTGGGGCGTGGGCGTGTCGCTGGGGGACCTGGACAGAGACGGCGACCTCGACGCCTTCATCGCAGAAGATGGCCCCAACACGGTGTGGCTGAACAATGGGGCGGGAGTGTTCACTTCGACAACTCAGAGCCTGGGGAGTGCAGACAGTCGTGATGTAGCTCTGGGGGATCTGGATGGCGATGGCGACCTGGATGCCTACGTCGCGAATTCGGGCGGTACCCATTGGACAGGATGGGCCGATAAGGTGTGGTTAAACCAAGGGAACGGTATGTTCAGCTCTGGATGGGCCCAAAGCCGTCCCATTGGGCTTAGCTACGGTGTGGCGTTGGGGGACCTGGATGGAGACGGCGACCTCGACGCCTTCATCGCAGGAAATACAAACAAAGCGGTGTGGTTGAACAATGGGGCAGGGATATTCTCGCTTGGCTGGACCCCGTCACTACCCTTTGTCATCGGCACGGACGTGGCGCTGGGGGATCTGGACGGCGACGGCGACCTCGACGCTTTTGTCCCTGACTGCTGTCTCCCAAAAAACGTGAACCGAGTGTGGCGTAATGCAAATCCTATACCCATCTCAGGCGGGATCGTCACGCCATCGCCTGGGGTAACGATCACTGTCCCCAGCGGCACCTTCACTGATACCGTGGTACTCGACTATATGTCGCGTCCCATCACCTACACAGGCTCGCTGAAAAACGTCGGCATCTTCTATGATCTGAGTGCCGCGTACCAGTCGAACGGGCAGCCGGCCAATCTGCAGCCCGGCAAGCGCTACACGATCACAGTGAAGTACCGCCAGGAAGATGTTCCGCCCGGCGCCAACGAAGCCGACCTGGCCCTGTACTACAAGGACGGCACGAACTGGGTAAAGGAACCCACCAGTGTGGTGGACACTGTGGCCAACACCATCACCGCCACGCCCAATCACTTTAGCCTGTGGGGCGCGCTGGTCGAAGGGACAGTGCCAGACCACCATGTCTACCTTCCCCTGATCCTCAAACAGGCTGAGGATCGCAGATAGGGAATGACGTAGCAAATCTCCGGGGAGAACGAGATGTCCTCTCGTCCTTCCCTCATCTCTGCACCTTTCAGGCAACGCTGGATTCTTGTGCTATCCTCGATAGCCACGCCTGCGAACGATACCAGTCTACCAGTTTACCAATCTACCGACGAGTTAGGAGAACGACCATGAGCAAACGGATAACACTTGCTTTGAGCCTGGGGCTCGGATTGGCCCTGGGGCTGCTATGGCTGCTGGGGAGCCAGGGCCGGCGCCGACGAACTCATGGGAGCGCCGGTGACCGGCCACAAGGTTCATCTACCGTTGGTCTTGCGGAAACGGTAGGACGGCAGGAACCCTGTCTTTCCTGAAGAGGAGGAAACACATCATGAACATGAAAAGGACAAGACTCACAGCCATTTCGGTCCTGCTGGCACTGCTGGCCCTGATGCCAGCCCTGGCCGGCGGGCAGGCTCCACCAGCACCATCAACTTCCAGGGCGAACTGGCTGACAGCGGCGGCAACCTGCTGAACGGCAGCTACAACATGCGCTTCGCCATCTACGACGCCAGCAGCGGGGGCAACCTGGTATGGCCGACCTGGGCCTTGCACGATTACGAGAAGCACGACGAGGTTAGCGTCAGCAACGGCCTGTTCAACGTTCTGCTGGGCAGCCAGGAGCAGCCGCTGAGCGCCGACCACTTCGATAGCAGCGACCGCTACCTGCAGATCTGGGTGTGCCAGACAGCGGGGGCGGGCTGTACTTCTACGGTAGCGCCGCCACGTTGAGCGGCAACAGGGTCATCAACAAGACGGCGAGCACAGCCTCGACTGGCAGCAGCGGCGGGCTGTACCTAATGGATAGCGACGCCGTGCTGACCGACAACATTGATCATCGGCAACACGTCCAGCACAGCCGAGGGCTGCTCGGTTTCATCGAAGGCTGGACGGGGGAAGCTTTCCAACCCGGACGGCTCACCGACGCGGCCGAACTGAGCGAGTGATTCCCAAGGAGATCAATCATGCGCAAACACATTCTTCGCTTCGTACGCGTTATGCTCATCGTGGCCATGCTGTCTCCATCGGTGACGGCCATAGTGGAAGCCGCCCCAGCCACAAGCGTTGCCCAGGATCTTGAGGTGCAGGAAAGCGCACACACACAGACTGGGGTACCTGCGGACGAGCACGAGCCCAACAATCGGCTGCGTCAGGCGGCAGATATCGGCACCCTGGCCTCCTCTGGTAACGAGAGGATTGAGGTCATTGGCTTGACGCTCGGAGAGACCAATGAAGGACGAGACACGCACGATCACTTCTTCCTCAAAGTTATGCAACTGGCCTCCGTAGATCTGGAGATGTATTTCAGCCGCACCAACGCCAACCTGGACGTGGAAATCCTGGATCTCGCAGGCAATCGGTTGGCTGCTTCCACCTCTGGCCACGACGGTCAGTTCATCACCGATCTGGTTCTTGACCCAGGTGGTTACGTGGTGCACGCCAGGGTTGTGGGGGAAGGAGCTACAGACTACAATCTGATACTCCGTATGCTAGGAGCAATCCAACAAGGCGATCCTGCTCTCGGCGAGTCCAATGACAGCCCGAAAGAAGCAGCGTTCATAGAGGGCTGTGAGGATCAGATCCAAAACGGCAGCTTCGAGACCGGCAACTTCTCCTCTTGGGAGACCATCGGCAGCCCTTCGGTCACAGACTACCGAGCGTACGACGGTGCCTATAGCGCCTTGTTGGGCGATCGGGACAACGCTGACGACACCTTCTACCAGGAAGTGACACTCCCCGCGACCGTCGACTCCGCTACCCTGACCTACTGGTGGTACATTTACACGCAGGCGGGCATCGGCAGCCCTTCGGACTACCTGTTCGTCGAAGCGCGGGACAGCAGTGGGGTGGTTCTGGAGACACTGGAGAGGCTCGACAACCAGTCTCCCACCGGCGGCTGGCAGCAGTCGTACATTGATCTCACGGACTACCCCTCCCTCTTTGGGCAGGCCATCCGCATCGTCTTCCAGGGTACCACGGACGAAAGTGACTTCACCAGTTTTTACATTGACGAAGTGAAGTTGGAAGTGTGCACCGAGGAACCCACCTGCCCACCGGATGACTACGAGCCCAACGACAGCTTCGATGAGGCTCGCGCCATTGACTTTGAGGTGGAGCACACGGCCTACATCTGTCCTAGTGGCGACGAGGACTGGTTCAAGTTCAATGTTGACCCCGGGCAGGAGATCACCGTGGACCTTTATGGCATCTACGGCGATCTGCCCGCCGACTTTGACCTCTACCTGTACAATCCGTCCAACGAACAGGTGGCCTTTTCCTCCGTCGGTGGCCCGGCTCCGGAACAGATCGTGCACCCCGCTGACCAGTCCGGGGAGTACCGCGTCCAAGTCATCGGCTATGGGGGAGCTTACAGCGCCGAGTACCCCTACAGGCTAAGGGTCACCCTGCGTGAGGAGCCCACCATCACCCCGACGAGCACGCCAACCCACACGCCGACAGCTACGGCTACCAAGACACCCACACCAACCCATACGCCCACGGCTACTCCAACCAAGACACCCACACCAACCCATACGCCCACCACGACGGCAACTTGCACCCCGACCGCCACGCCCACAACGACGGAATGCCCCGACGAGTACGAGCCTAACGACAGTTTCGGGGAAGCCATCGGCATCACTCCCGGCGAGGAGATCGCGTCCTACGTCTGCAACTCGGACGACCTGGACTTCTTCAAGTTCGACGTCACCGAGGGGCAGGAAATCATTGCCTGGCTCTACAGCATGGACTACAACGCCGACCTGGAACTGTACAACCCGGCGCAAACCCTGGTGGGGCAGTCCTACAACTCCGGCACGACCGCCGAGGAGATCATGTTCACGGTCGAGGAGCCAGGCACCTACTACGTGATGGCCTTGGGCACGGATGATGAGCTCGTCAATCCCTACAACCTGCTGGTGACCCTGAGCGGAGGGCCAGCACCGGGAGAACTACCAGACCTGGTCATCACTGATCTATGGAACGACGGCAACCTCATCTGTTATCAAATCAGGAACATCGGCGAGGTAGTGGCGACGGGAGGTCATTACACTGCTCTGTTTGTTGATGGCGACCAAAAGGTGAGTGATTGGGTAGGTGCGGACTTGGAACCTGGAGAGCGGCAGAGCGGATGCTTTGACTACGAGTGGGAGTGCACTCCACTGGAGGATAACGTAGCAGCATGGGCAGACCACGAAGAGACCATAGCAGAAAACGATGAGACAAATAACTCAAGGGAAGAACGTTGGAAGTGTGATCTGCTGCCCCCAGAGATCATTTTGGGTCCAATCGTATTGGAAGTAACTCAAGACTCGGCGGTCATCTCTTGGGAAACCAATGAGGATAGCGACAGTGTAGTGAAGTATGGTAAGACGGCGGGACTGTATGACTTCGAAGAAGCGGACCCAACTCTAGCGCAAACCCATAGCATCACTCTGGTGGGCCTGGAGCCCTCGACGACATATCACGCAATGGCGCAGTCAACGGACGCCAGCGGAAACACGGGTGGGAGTAACGATGTTACCTTTGAGACCTTGCCCTTGCCAGATCAAGTTGACCCCACTCTATCACTCATTGACCCTGGCGTATGGCAAGGAAGTGTCACGGTCTCTGCCCAGGTCTCTGATGACATCGGCATCGCCAAAGTAGAGTTCCTCGTTGATGGCGAACCCTTGTTCACTGACTATTCTCTACCTTACGAGTTCAGCCTGGATACCACCAGGTTCACAAATGGGGAACACGAGCTCGTCGCCAAGGCGTATGACCTTTCCGGGAGATCCGCCGTACTTGACGTCGAAATCGACGTTGTCAATATCATAGATGCTGCCGCCCCCTCAGTCACAATCACCTCTCCCGGCCAGTCGGACACTGTCTCAGGCGAGATAATTGTCACCACATCTCTGGCCGATGATACAGGACTAGAGAATGCCCTCTTCTACGTTGACGGCTCGTACAAACAGTGGGTAACTTTTGCCGTCGGTGTCACTCGCGACACCGTGCAGTTTAGTTGGGACACTACTCAGGTGCAGAATGGCAGCCACCGGCTTGAAGTCAAAGCATACGACGTAGACAGAAAGACTGGCCTGGACACGGTTGATGTGACCGTAAGCAACCCGACGCCACCACCCCAACCAAGGCTTTACGTCAAAAACCACACTGTGACCCGGCAGAAGAACAAGTTCACTATAAAGTTGACAATAGCAAACAGCGGGAATGGCGTTGCAAAGAATGTACGTATAGAGGAGTACCTGCAAGGATTTCAGCCGATAATGCGTAACATCTACGATGCGGATTATGTTTCTGGTTACAGTCCCGCCCACACGAAGTGGTGGTGCTTCATCACGAGCCATTTCGACATCCCTGCTGGTGAGTCAAGAACCTACTCCTATGAGGCCATACCAGTTCTACTATACCCCAATCCCCCAACCCCTTCCCTCGGGAAGCCTGTTAGACTGTCCTACAAAAGTTCCGATGGCACCTACTACCGCAAGGAGTATAATGCCTCGATCTTTCAAACAACCGGAAGTGTATCCATTGTGACCGCATACGACAATGCCCTGAAGGAAGCGAGCTATCTGATCGTGACCAATCCTCAGCGGCTATTCAGTCACTATCGGTCCCACAATGTGAACGATCTGCTGTCGAACATGGCTCAGTTAGCCGCGTACAGGGACGGCGCCTTGGGATACTTGAACATCACCAATGACCTCTTCAGCCTTCTGGCACTCAAGAAACTGCTCCGTCCCAACGCTGACTGGGCGCAAAAGCTGCACCCCGACTTTTCCAAGGCTATGGAGGGTTACCTTTTGATTGTGGGCGAAACAGAGATCATTCCAGCATGGACCTATTTCAAGTCAGGAAAAGCCCAGGTTCGCCTCAGCGACCAGCCCTATTCCGATACCATTGGAGCCGATGATCGGCCAGAACTCATAGTGGGGCGTATCATCGGAGATAGCGCCGCGAGATTAAACAATGCCATTCTGACGAGCATCCGCATCTATGCAGGCGCGCCCGGGTATGGATTTGATCGCTCACATGCCCTCACAACCTCCGGGAATGGCGAGGGGACGAATGCCTGGGTAAGGGAAGCCTATCAGGTGGCTGGGTTACTCGATGATCAATTCACCGTGGACAAACTCCTCTGTACAGATCACTTTGAGGTGGCCTCCTTCAGTGAGACCTTTTCGGCAGGGGATGCTCTGGGCAGTGGCGATGTATTGGGAGATGGCATGGCAGAGGTCATCGTTGCGGGTGATGTGAGTGGTTTCATCTACATCTACGACGGGACCGGCGTGAGAAAGGCCACGTTCAATGGCGGTTTCACCCCCGGCGATGGCTTTGCTGTGGGAGATGTCCTGGGGGACGGCAAGGAGGAGATCCTGGTTGCCAACGACGCAACCGGCATCATCAACATCTATGACAGCAGTGGTGCCAAGAAGGCATCGTTCAATGGCTCTTTCACTTCCGGCGATGCTCTCGTTGCCGGCGATGTGATGGACGATGCCAAGGAGGAGATACTCGTTGCTGGGGATGTAACTGGCATACTGGACATCTTTGATGGCGATGGGACCAAAAAGACCCGGTTCAATGTCGGCTTTGCCCAGCATCGCGGTTTCGCCGTTGGCGATGTGATGGGGGATAGCAAGGATGAAATTCTCGTGGCCAATCCCAAATCCAAGGTGATCACCATCTACGACGGCTCGGGCAAAAAGGTTAACTCCTTCCAGAGCCGTTTTACGTCGGATGATTGTCTGGTCACGGGTGATGTGATGAAGGATGACAAGGATAAGATCGACAAGGATGAGATCATCATCGCCGGGGATGTGAGTGGCGTCATTGACGTCCACTATCATCATATCCCTAAAGGGAAAACAATCCCGGAGTATCCGAGATGGGTCTACTTTGTTAGCGTCTACAGGGCTGGCGGAGGCCTGGCCTGCGGTAATATCGTTGGCAGCCACAAGCAGGAAATGCTGGTGGCCAACGCCACCTCCTGCGCCATCAAGGCGTATGAACCGACCTGTGGCACCCGGCAGACGCCGCTGTTCAAGAACAAAGCCGCGGACAAGGACGTGATCTTTTTCTCTGACCATGGAGGCCCTGACAGCTGGTGTAACGTCGTTGGCACAAGGGATTTCCCGATCAACTTTGGGAACGCGCATCCCTTTCTCTATGCCGCCGCTTGTTCCACTGGGAACTACCAGTCTGGTGATGATTACACGATTTCTGAGGCTTTCTTTGATAGTGGTGCTGCCGTCTATATTGGTTCAACAGAGGTTGCTTATCTCAGCCCGGACTGGCGTGCCATGAACAGATTCTTCAGGAACTGGGGCAATACAACTAAATCCATCGGCAGGGCCTTCGTTGAAACGGAGAGAGCCCTTGTAAGCAAGAGTGAGGACCATTATTGGGTGAGGGAATATAATCTGTATGGAGATCCAAAGATTGGGGAGACTGCAGCCGCTTCATCTGCTTCAGCCCTCAGCAAAATGGCTTTGGCAGAGGAACCCCCGTCATCGCTGCAAGTCGTTGTTCCGGACTATGAAGTAACAGGGATTGCTGGAGTGGATTATGTGGAGATCCCTGATGGCGCGCTGTTGTTCGCGGAGGGTAAGCCACAAATTCCAACATACGCTGTTCACCTCGACTATCCCAAGGGATATGAAATTCAGGATGTTGTGTTGATCGAGAGATCTGGCCTGATGACTGCTACGGGTCTCGACATACCGGAGACAAGCCTTATAGAGAAAGACAAGCATCAAGCGCCAGATTCGACAGAACTCGCAACCCTGGATTGGTACCCTGAACGAACGTATGAGTGGAACACAGCCGAGAACCCAGACGGCAGCACAACTCTGAACATCGTCATGTATCCCTTCTACTACAATTCTCTGACTACCGATGTAAGGTTCTATAAGAACTACAGCTTTGACATCAACACGACTGTTTCCAGTGTTGAGATAACCAACCTGACCACGGACAAGAATGTCTATGAGCAAGGCGACACAGTTATGATTGATGTCGGGCTCAATAATCCGGCTGAGGCGCAGGATGTTGTTGTCAGTGCATTGATCAAGCGATATGGCTCAGGTGAGATTGTGAACGGCTTACTCCTCAGCACACTCCAGGATCAGAGTGGGGAGGCTTCCTTCTCTCCTCAGTGGGACAGCACCAGCTTCGAGCCAGACTACTATGTCGTGGAGGTCTCCCTGAAAGATGTCGCTGGAAATGTGCTGGACAGACGGAGCGAGATGTTCAGGCTGGGCATATCTTCTGGGGAGATAACCAGTTTCACTGCCACACCAGAGTACTTTGACATCGGAGACAGTATCAACATATCCCTGGCTTTCAGCAATACTGGAACCGTGGTCATCTCAGGGACTGCGGTCATCAGAATCCAGGATGAGGCTGGTGAGACAGTCCAAGAGTTCAGGCATGACGTCACTGATTTGGCTCCGGGTAACGCCGTCAGCTTCGATGATGTCTGGGATACATCTGGAATGGAAGGAGGTTCTTACAGGACTGTTGGATACGTCTTGTATGATAGTATGACCGCTCATCCAATGACTGCTATTGTAAGCACAAGCCGACGCATCTACTTGCCCGCTATCCTCAAGCGGCACTGAGGATCGCGGATAAGTGAGGGCGCAGCAAATCTCTGGGGAGAACGTGTCCCGCTCTGGTTCTCCCCCTATCTTCTCACCTTGCGGGTGACGCTGGGTTACTGCACCATCCTTGATAATCGGATTGGATGGTTTCCCTCGACGATAGGAGAAGGACGACAATGAACAGACGACGATCTTTCACCCTGGCCGCCGTGTTGACATTGGCCGTGCTGCTGGCGGCCGGCGGGCTCTTCGCGCTCGTGCATCGAGCACTGCCGCGCTGGCGCGCTGGCCCGCAGGTCATCTCTCGGCTCGCGGACATGCCCGCGGATGGTTGGGGTCACGGCGCTGGCCAGGAGTGCGCCTCCTGCCACGACAGCAGGCAAGAGGAAGTCCACGAGCTAGACCTGCGCGCCGTTCCGGATGCTTCTGACAAAGCACCGCCAGAAGAAGGCGAAGACGAGGAAGGTGAAGGTCCGGCGCAGCGGCTGAGCTTCTTCGTCGAACAACGCGCCTATCCCAAGAAATCGCTTACCTCGGGAGCGCGCTTGATGGCTTTCCAGCAGACGCAGGCCATGGCAGACGAACTGGCGCAGAGCCGGGGGGCGCCGCGCCTGCGCAAAGCTGGGTCAGCATCGGGCCGGCGCCGATGAAAAACTCGGCCATGGGCCAACACACAGCCGACGTCAGTGGACGGGTCAAGGCGCTGGTCGTGGATCCGCGCAACTCCAACGTGGTCTACGTGGGCGCGGCGCAGGGCGGCGTCTGGAAGACCAGCAACGGCGGTGATAGCTGGACGCCGCTGACCGACGATCAGGCTTCGCTGGCCATCGGCGCATTGGCTCTGAATCCCAAGAACCCAAACGTCATCTACGCCGGCACCGGCGAGCCCCATCCTGGAGGAGATAACTACTACGGCGCTGGCATCCTCAAGTCCACCAACGGCGGCAACAATTGGCAACGGCTGGGAGCCAATGAGTTCACTGGTCTGGGCATTTCCTCTATCGTCATCAATCCCAATAATCCCAATGTGCTCTACGCAGCCTCGGCTCTGAGCGCGGTGGCGGGGCCGACGCGACCCGTGCGGGGCATCTGGAAGTCCAGCAACGGCGGGTCAAGCTGGACAGCGCTGCTCACCTGTGCGGACTGCTATGGGGCCTCGGATCTGGTGATGGACGTACGCAGCCCGGCCAAACTGTACGCTGCCTTCTGGAGTGC
>Ga0075120_10002614_pt1 | contig 12862 bp, 7 predicted proteins | sample AntAceMetag02UKL_FD_69792 | JGI IMG/M metagenome (GOLD analysis project Ga0075120, IMG submission 69792) | Saline lake microbial communities from Ace Lake, Antarctica - Antarctic Ace Lake Metagenome 02UKL | ecosystem: Environmental > Aquatic > Non-marine Saline and Alkaline > Saline | place... | reverse complement strand
TTGCCCGTGGGGCTCATTGGCTTCTACCTGGGCGGCATACTTTGTCCCATCAGTAGCGTGCAGAATATCTTCCTGAAATGGAACAACGGGTATTTGCTGCTCTTTCTCATTCCCGTCGTACTTGCGATGACGGTAGGGCGCGTCTTCTGCGGGTACGTGTGCCCATTCGGCGCCATTCAAGAGTTGCTGCACGTACGTCGCTGGCGAGTACAAATTCCAACAAGGTGGCGCAAGCTCCTTGGGTTGATCAAATACGGCCTTCTCATTTTCCTAGTCACCCGTGTTGTTATAACGGGAACAGGGATCTGGCAGGGAGTTACACCATTCAAGGCTCTGTTCGAATGGGGGGGCACGCCCTTGACTATCACGCTCACGGCTGTCTTCGCGGCGCTTTCTGTCCTGTTGTGGAGACCGTTCTGTGAGTTCTTCTGTCCCCTTGGCGCATTGCTGTCCCTTCTGTCGCGATTCAGTATTTTCAAGCTTGAGAACACGACAAGTTGTGTCTCCTGCGGCGTCTGCACACCCGTGTGTCCGGTTTCCGCCTGCAAGAATGGGGAGATTAGCTCGGCAGACTGTCTCTTGTGCGGTGAGTGCGTTCGCTCATGCCCTGTTGGCAGCTTGAAGTTGGCGCGTCGCCGCCGTTCTCCTCGCTAGCTTCTCATCCGTAGCATGCGGCGAGTAGTGCTCTATTCGGGGTTCGCTGGAAGATCCATGTGCACCCGTGTGTAGTCTCCTAACACACTCTCCGCGCTCAGATTCCCCTGATGTTCGCGAACAATGCCGAAGCTGACTGACAATCCCAGCCCGCTTCCTTCATGTCGTGACTTTGTGCTGAAGAAGGGATCGAAGATGCGATCCAGCACGTCCTCTGGGATGCCTGCCCCATGGTCCTCGACCGTAGTGCGAATCCACACTTGATCGTTCTCTTCGAACGTGCATGTGATAATGCGCAAGATCTTGTTCTCATCGAAGGATGGATAGCGATCATTGAGGAAGTGATGGGCATTGGTCAAGAGATTGATGAGCACCTGCTGAATCTGCTGGCTGCGACACTGGATTGGCGGCAGATCGTCGTCAAGTTCCAACACGACTGTAATCTGATCTCTACGAAGCAGCGAGCCGACGAGCATCAGAGAGCTATCAATGACGTCCTTTATACTGGCCAGGCTGCGCGGAGCCGTCTCTTGACGAGAGAAGGCGCGAAGGCTCGCCACAATTTTCGCAACGCGGTTGCCTTCGGTCATGATCTCACTGGCGAATTCTGCTAGCTGCCTATCCTTCGTACGTTCGTTGATCAGATCCGCATAATTGATCATTCCCATCAGAGGGTTGTTAATTTCGTGGGCGACGCCTCGGGCCATGGTCCCAAGAGATTCAAGCTTCTGTTGCTGCCGGAAGCGGGATTCCATGGACTGCTTCTCTTTCTCGGCATGCTTTCGATCTGTGATGTCTTCGAAAATCGTCGCGAACTGACCGTCTCGAGATTTGAAGGCCAGAACCGAGAACCACTTGCTGAGAGGCTCCGAATACTGCTCAAAGCGGGCCTCTTTGCCTGTCACGGCTACATCGCCATAGACGCTAATCCAATTGGCGGGATCGTGCTCAATCCCTGGGAGCACTTCCCTTGCCGCCTTGCCAATGATCTTATCTCGTTTCAGATCTGTTAGCCTCTCAAACGCAGAGTTGACTTCCAAGAAGATATAGTCCACAGGCTTCCCAGCGTTGTTCAGTACGATCTCATGTAGGGCGAATCCGTTGATCATGTTCTCGAAGAGCGTGCGATACCGTTTCTCGCTTTCCCGAAGCACTGCCTCTATGAGTTGGCGTTGAGCTACTTCTTCCATGAGCTTGTCTTTGGAAACCATCGTTGCTTCGAGGTAAGTCGCCTGCTCGTTGAATGATTGAGCAAGCGTTCCAACCTCATCTCTCGAAGAGATTACAACGCGTGTAGTCAGGGTTTCAGGACCAAGCGAATGAACTTGCTCAGCTAGCATGCGAGCGGGCTTGCCGATTCGCCAACCAATAAGGAGCGAACCAACAGCCATGACGATGATGAATCCCGCAGCAATGAGAGCCATTCGCAGCGTGGCCATTCGCGCAGGAGCCATGACCTGATCCAATTCTTGGGAGACAACAACAACCCACGACTCGCCTGAATTCCCAAAATCATGATCATCTGTGTTGGATGTGCCGCCGAACCTGGCTGACGTCGATTCAGAAGAAGTCCAAGGAACCTCCCAGAAGGCGATGAGAGAACGTGTCTCGTTCTCTCTAAGGATTGCACAACCACTTACATTCTCGGAAATGAGCATAGTTAACTCATCTGACGTGGCGCTTTGGAGCGGGATCCTGTCCTTGCCATACACGATAAGGCCGTTTGAGCGAACCAGCATGATATCCCCATCGACGGAATAAGCCGTCGTCGCGATAACTGTGCCAAGCGATGCGAGGATGGAGACATTGCACTTGAGAATGCCACCGACTTCGCTCCCCGACATAACGGGAACCACGACGCCAAGCACATAGTCGCCAACACTGATGTCATAACCCCGATCGTCAAGGAAGATGGCACCCTGGCCATCATTGTACGAACCCACCCACCATGGCTTGTGCGCATGTGCCAGCGTCGTGAGCTTCCCCGTGCTCGCAATTAACGCTCCGAAGCGATTGGTCAGGAAGATCTCCCCGAACTCGCTAGGATGGACCACCATCAGACGTGAAAGGTAGGTGGCCGCATCGTTCTCTAGGTACTGGGCAATGAACGGATCGTCGATCGAATCTGTGTTGCGCCAGCGCTCGTCTAGCTCCTGGATCGTAGTAGATCGTATCTCGTCTGGCAGAGCGGCGAATTGAGCGTTGCTTGCGGCTACAGCAGTCTCGATGTCCAGAGCTGCTGTTATGGTGATTGCCATCTCGGTTTTGGATGCCAGTAGACTGTCTACGAAGAACGCGGCTTGATGGGCTTGCTCAGTCAGTCCGACCTCGGCTTGAGCCAAGACGCTTCGCAGTGTGTATTGGGAGAAGATGAGGGTAAGGGTAACTCCGATAATGGCACCGAAAACGAACGTATAGAATGCGATCTTTGTTCCCAGCCTAAACGCGCGATGGTTCAATGCCATTGAGCCTCCGTCCGATCTTCGCTGTCTGTGAATTGCGTGCTGAGTATACCGTGCGCGTATGCACGAAGCTATGAGCTCTCAATGGAAACGCTGCTTGCGAGTAGAAATCGGCCGCCTATATGAAGATCTGTAGGATAGGGGACAGTCCCCTGGAGGGACTGTCCCCTGACATGGTATGCCTCTCGCAGATTGATGGCGATTCGCTTCCTCCTCGGGGCCGAACTCGCTCGGCGTTTACTTAACTTTCCGAAGATGATAGCGATGGTCGCTTGTTCACATCGCTCTTTGCTAAACCTTCAATACACCGCGCTCCTGGACTCTAACAAACAGCGTGGCATAGGTGCGTGGCGTCGCAAACCCTGCGGGTTTGTCGCCTGTGTGCGACGTTCTCTATCATCAAGCTGCAACACGAGGATCATCTCCGCTTAGACTTGTAGGCCTTAGTTTCGTACGTCTCCGTAGTTTTTACTGCCCGGCTCTGACTGCCATCAGTCGATGGCTATCTGTCTGCCCGTCTCAAAAGATGGCGTCGATATCGTGTGGTCTAGTGACATGCGATGAGCGTAGTGCGGATGGCTTGCGCCTTTCTTGCCACACGTGACGCATGCGGGGACTGTCCCAACGGGCGTGGCTCGACGTTCGTTCACAGAATAGACAAAGCACTCTCATTTTTGCTCCATCAATTGCTCACGCAGCTGCCACAATTTTGCCCATCCTCGCTCACCTTCTGGGCGCATGATACGTCTATCTTAGGTACGCAAGGAGATTCAAATGAATAAAGTAAGAAACTTGATTGCAGGACTTACCATCGTTTCACTGTTGGCCGTCGGAATCGTAGCAGTAGCTGGTAATGGATTCAGCGATACCACAGACTGGGCCCCGCAGCAGCAAGCAACAGGAGACTGCGATCTCTATGAGCGCGATGCGGATGGCGACGGTATCCTGAACTCTGAAGACGCGGACTGGACCCGGCCGCTCGACGGCAATGGATATGGAAAGAGCGAAGGGCTCGGCCAGGGCAACGCTGGAAACCGTCCCCTGGATGGTTCGGGTTACGGAGCCGGGCAAGGTGGCGGACTTGGTCAGGGTGCAGGCAGCGGACTGCAGGATCGAAGCTGCCTCTAGACCTATCGAGTACCAAGCGGTGCAAAGCGAACGAGGGCGACAGACGTCGCCCTCGTTTGCTTCTGTTCAGTCAGGTTTTCTGGCGTCAGACATCCCGAGCACGTGTGCGAGTGCTATTCTTCTGCTTTCGCCCCGTTATGAGTCCAGCCGTTGTCTACAAGTAGGTCCATATGGAACCGTGTGTACTCCCCCGGCACGCTTTCTACAGTCAACTCTCCATGATGTTCTTGCACAATACCGTAGCTGATTGACAGGCCGAGTCCTGTCCCTTCATGTCTTGATTTTGTAGAGAAGAACGGATCGAAGATCTTATGCGCGATCTTCTCTGGTATGCCCACGCCGTGATCTTCGACTGTGGTTCGAATCCAGCTGGCTCCGCTTATGTCAGTCAGACGAGATGTGATGCGAACGAGCTTATTCTCATCATAGTCTGTATAGCGTTCATTCAGTGCGGCGCGAGCATTGGTTAGCAGATTGATCATCACTTGCTGGATTTGTTGACCCCGGCATTTCACCAGAGGGAGGCCTTCGGGGATGTCGCACTGGATGATGATCTGGTCCTTTCTCAGCAGCGAGCCAACGAGTGTAAGTGACGCATCGATGATGTCGATTAGTCTTGCGGGGCTGTGCTCTTCCGAGTCTTGACGAGAGAAGGAGAGAAGGCTGCGAACGATGGTCGCCACGCGTTGTCCCTCTGACATGATTCCAGTCGCGAACTCGCGCAGCTTGGCGTCTTGAACCCGATCTGCAATTAGGTCAGCGTAGTTGATCATCCCCATCAGTGGATTGTTAATCTCATGGGCGACGCCGCTGGCCATGACTCCCAAAGATTCGAGCCTTTGGCCTTGGCGTAGCTGCGCTTCTATGGATCGCTGATCTTCTTCTGCTTTCTTCCGGGCCGTGATGTCGGTCAGAGAACCCACAATAACCTCAGTCTTCCCATTGTGGGTCACGGGCATCTCGCGGACCTCGACCCTGATCTTACGGCCTTTCTTTCCGGCTAGCTCTAGCTCATACGGCGGCTGACGTACGCCGGTTCGAATCGCTTGCTCTGTGATCTCAACCCCCACAGCATTGATCGGATGATCTGTCGCCAAGTTTGTCCAGAGTCCTAATGCCTCTTCTGGCTCGCAGTCAAAGAACTCACGCGTTTGTGGACTGATGTATATCAATTGATGGTCAGGGGTGTGGGAATAGAAGAGGTTGGTAGCGTTGTTAACGATGTTTCGAAGCCTCGTTTCGGAATCTTTCAGAGCTTCATCTACCTCGCGCTTCTCAATGGCTCCGCGCCGGAGGATGTCTACAGCTGCAGCGATCTTTCCAATTTCATCAGTTCGTGAAAGTTCTGGCACGCTGTGATCGAGATTCCCGGTGGCTACGCCGATGACCGATGACGAAAGCGCAAGAAGAGGGCGAGTTAACCACCTCGTCCCTGTCACAATCGCCACAATGGGCCCACCAATTGCAAGTGCTAGAACAATCGAAACGAGTATCCAAAGCGTCTTCTGTGTCCGTATCTCAGATGAACGCTCAAGCGCAGCAATCGCAGACTCGGACGAAGCGCGTACTGCAGACAGAGTATCTGTCAGCGCCTCGAAGGACTCTTCTGATGAACGGATAAACATTACCCCCAGTGTGGGGTTCTCTAACACGACTGCCGCTGCCTGTTCTGCGACCTGCTTATACTGAGTGACGCGTTCTCTTAGTTCTGGCGGGACAGCGGCAACATCTTCGAATTGCCTCTGGATCTCTCCGGCCAAGATCGTCATCGTTACCAGATTGATCTGAAGGTCGGCGACAAGTTCAGTGGCGTCATCCGGCGACAATTGCATGGCTCCAAGCATCGCGATCCGGTAAATCTGCCCCTCAGCTTCCTTGCTGGCGATGACAATTTCGTCGATCAGTGATAGTTTCTGCGCCAATTGGCTTGATACTAGTAGCTGATGACGCTGAACGAATAATGTCTGAATGGAGACGGCCGTGCCGCAGACCATTCCAATGACAACGAATAGAGTGGGAAGCAAGACACGCAAGCGAATGGATCCTGTTTGCCGTCGCGTCATTCTTCGTGTCTCCATTCCAGTACGCAGACTAGCTCATCTTCACTGAGCCATCCACACCAGCAGTGCGGCGGATCAAGCTCCTGGGTCGTGGGGTGCGGCCATGCGCCTTCGAGAGTTACATACCCGTTCCCATCTGCAGCTGTGATCCATTCATCAAGCAAGCTTGTGCCTGAAGAATCGAGCAACGGGGCGATCTCCATTCCAGGATGAAGCTGGTCGGATGTGTCAAGAAAGACAGTGCCTTCGCGTGTGAATGCAAGCAGATGGCGTCCTGTTCCCTCCAAGTCGATGAAGTCGCCGTCTGCTTCTCTCAGGAGCGCGTCTGCTTCGTGCAATCCATGTTCTTGGATCAGTGTGATTGTGCGAGCGCCAACATCCTTGAGTGACCCGGCTTCGCTTGCATCTACGTGAGGCGGAGTCATGTAGCCGTAATCAGGCAGCTCGTGCCAGTAGAGCTCGTCCAACGGCGAATGCATTCCCCAGATGGTTAGCGGAGGATTGGAAAGCCCCGTGTGATAGACTGTGTGAAAGGGAACGGTGTTAATCCAGAGAACCGGAAGCTCTTGTGTAACCACCATCTGGAATGCGCCATAGAGGCGTTCACGTTCTTCGCGGTCGGTCTCCACAAGTGCGCGATCCAACAGGTCATCGACAGTCGGGTTACAGTAGTTCTGCGTATTCGACCACAGGACGCCTTGGCGGATGTTGGAGCACAAGTATGTTCGATGGACGCCAATCACTGGATCGCCGTTGTTGAAAACGATGTCTAACGTCATGTCGAAGTCCCAGGCAGCAATCCGCTGCCCCCATGCACCGAAGTTTGCGGAATCTCGAACCATCACCTCGATTCCAACTTGCTCAAGATCGCGCTGAATGGAATAGGCCACATCGTGCTCTTGGGAGGGGAGTATGGGTAAGTAATCGAGTGTGAGCGCAAACCGCGTTCCGTCGTCTTGCCGAGGATATCCAGCCTCATCGAGCAATTGCTCTGCCTCGGCGGGATCGAGCGCATAGTCGGGCACGGAGGGGTTGTAGAATGGGCTGCCCGGCGAGATCGGACTGTCCGCACGTTGCGACCTGCCGTAATGCAAATAATCGACAATGAAGTCGCAATCGATGGCATAGGCAATGGCTTGTCTGACGCGCTGATCATCAAGTGGAGGTCGGAGCTGGTTGAAGGCGAGCCAGTTAATCGGGCCGATGGCCACATTGCCCTTATCTGTTACCACGAGGTGATCGCTGTGACTTAACCGATCGAGGCCGTCGAGATCGGCGAATACTGCTGTTATGTGAGCCTCTTGGCGCTCCAGGTCAATCACTTGGGCAGCCGTCTTATCTTCGTAAAGGGCGATGATCCGATCGAGATAGGGCCGACCCTCGATGAAGAAGTCATCGTAGCGCTTTAGTGTGATTGATTTACCAGGAAGCCAGTCTTCAAGCATAAACGGCCCCGATCCGACGGGATTCATGTTGGCAGGATGCGTCATCAGATCCTGGCCATCGCCATAGATATGTTTCGGGATGATGGGCAGCAGAGGGGCACCCAGGGCAAACAGGATGGCTGGATGGGGATGTGAGAGTCGCAGGATGGCTGTACTTGGGTCAGGTGTTTCCACGTTCTCCACGGGAGCAAACATGGATTGAAAGGGGTGATATGCCTTGACGGCCATCACCGAAAACGCGACATCTTCGGAAGTAATTGGATGCCCATCATGAAAGGTTGCCCTTTCGACAAGATGCAGCGTAACGGCCAAGCCGTCTTCAGAAACCTCCCATGCCTTGGCTAGATAGGGGAGGGGATTCCAGTCGTCATCATATCTCAGCGGGCTTGCGAACAGTTGAGCCCCGATGGTCCAGATAGCTGAGCCCGACAGCAGAGCGGGATTTAGGTGTGGTGGTTCTCCGCTGCCAAAGGTGATCACGACTTCCCCACCCATGATGGGCGCCGTTGTGCCAACCTCACTTCCCATTAGATGACCGGTGAGTAGTGAGATGGCTAATGCAGTCAGCATGGCGACTTGCAGGGTTCTCCCTGTCAATCGTTTCACTCTTCCTCCTTGCGGAAGCGCCCTCTTACTGTAGAAAGTCAAGATGTCTCTGCCCTCACTAACTCACAAGAAGTGACTCGATCAAACCCGTCTCCGAAACATGCAATGAATTTATAGTACAGCATGTCGTGCCTTACGCGCAGTGTGCGCGCGCCGTTTGCACAAGTGGCCGGCTATCAGATTGCAGATGCGCTCCGTCTCGGCATCGTACGTGCCTGCAGGTTTCCAAACTGATGCGGTGGCGAATGCACTCCTCGTGAACGTTCTCAGCCACTTACTCCCGCTGTGTTCGCGACACTTCCAGCAGTCGAACTGCGCCGTGTGTGCGGCGCTCTCTTGAAATCGAGAAGGCTGACGTCGCTAGGCCGACTCTGACGGCTTGTCTGTCGATACGGTTATCGGGAAGTCCATATGGAACCGTGTGTGCTCCCCCGGCACGCTTTCTACAGTCAACTCTCCATGATGTTCTTGCACAATACCGTAGCTGATCGACAGGCCGAGTTCCGTTCCTTCGTGTCTTAACTTGGTAGAGAAGAACGGATCGAAGATCTTCTGTGCGATCTTCTCTGGTATGCCCACAGAAGAGGAAGGCGAGCCCTGACGCGGGGCTCGCTCGATGATCATCTGAAGTGAGACTGCTGTCAGCGAGACAAGACGAGGCGGTTTCTGCCTGATTCCTTTGCCTGGTACAGGGCATCATCAGCAAGCTGCACAAGCGTTTCTTCTTTCTCGACATTCTGGTTTGGATAGGCAGCTGCCCCCAAACTCATCGTCACGCGGATGGTCTGTGAACCTTCGGCGACCGAGCTGTCCTCGATAGCGCGGCGCATTCGTTCTCCGACAAGGCGCAAGTCTTCGCAGGATGCGGCAGGGAGCACGGCCAGGAATTCCTCTCCACCATAGCGGATGAGAACATCGCCATCTCTGAGAATGGTTCTGGCAATTCGCGTGACAGCGATCAGAATGCGATCTCCCACGAGGTGTCCATACGTGTCGTTTACCTGCTTGAAGTGGTCGATATCCATCATGAGGACGCCCATGGGTGCATTCATGCGAACGGCACGATCGAATTCTTCATGCAACCGGCTCATGCCGAAACGGCGGTTATACACACCGGTCAATGGGTCTAGGGCAGCGAGTCGTTGCAGTCGATCATGGGCAACGGCATTGTTCAGTGCCAGCCCGAAATTCTGCCTGAATAGTTCCATGCGCGTCTTTGCATCGGAATCGAATGAATCGGCAGTGGCCAGTAGGATAACGCCGAGAGGGATACCCTTGTACATCGCAGGCAGGATGGCAATTTCCGAGGGGCGGAAGTGTGTCATAACGCCGTCGACTTGGATATCGTCGGGCATGCGAATGACCTGCGATTCGCCAGTACGAACAGCTCGGCGGATGTGATCGCTTTGTGCGAGCGAGTCACTATCTTTCAGCCCGTGTGAGGCTGTTACGCTCAGCTCTCCGCCAGATTCGCAAAGGATGGCGCCGCCAGCTGCCCCGGTATGTTCGATGAATTGCTGCAATGCTTGCTGAGCCAATCCTTCAAGCTCCAACTGGCTTGTCAACATTTCTGAGAAGGAGCGGACGGCGGCCTGAGTCTCCATGGAGTGTGCGAGTGACTCGACCAGTCGGTTGAAGGCGGCAGCGCTCTCGCCAATCTCGTCTTCAGAGTCGACGTCAATCAAGCACTCTTCTGCCGTGCACTGAGCCATATTCCCTGTCGTCGTCATGGTCATCAGATTCTCCTCAATGTGCTTCATCGCCCTTGCCAACACCTTCATGCGAGAGCCAACGACGCCACGTGCGAGGGAGAAGTTGATGACGCCAGCGGCTGCACCTGCGCCCAGACATGCTAAGAAGAAGGGAAGGGTGAGTGCAGTCGATGATGGAACGCCAAGCAGGATGACGAAAAATGGGAAGACAATGCCGATTCCTAGACCAAATGCAATCATCCATATAGCTAGGTCATGGAACACTTTTCGGGTCAGTCGCATTGCAATGGCACCTCACGCGGTTTGTCTGGAGAGTATTCTACGAACGAACAGAGATAGGTTGTGCGCGCGTGTCTTGTCGCAGCAAGACAATGTGATCTACGGACAGAGGGAGATACATTGATTGCAACTTGCGCTTACAGGCCAAGAGCAACTCCGAGGCTCGATGCAGCTTGCGCAAAGACGGTGATGTATTCCTGGATTGTGCCTTCGGTCACGCCGCCGGTGAGCAACAGGTCAAGCTCAATTACAGGGTCGCCACTGTCATCTATGTACGCCCTACCAAATCGCGAAGTACTGTTCCACTCATTGATCAGGGCAAGAGAAATCGCCGCATCCGTTGTCCAGCCGGTGTAGAAGAGGAGAGACCCGTAGTGTCCGTACGAGACCTTATCATACGAGATGATCGTGATGAGGATGCCCAGATGATTGAACGTCCATGTGGGGTCGTCGTTGTTGTCTAGCATCACTTCGTACTCAAGCTCCATGGAGGACAAGACTTGATGGATGAGTGTTGCATCGGCTGCGTAGTAAATCGTATCTGTAGCGAAAGCGCCTATGGAAAGCCCAGAGACGAGAAGTGCGAAAAGCAATATGGATAGGACGGTTCTTGCTCGCATATCATATTCCTCGCAATGTAGGGCGCGACGGCGGGTATGCGCCCTTGAGAGTTTAGCTAGTTCTTTCCGCCGCCATTGCTGTTACGAGAATCGTGGTTCCCTTGATTCCCTTGATTCCCTTGGTCGCCTTGGTCGCCTTGGTCGCCTTGATTCCCTTGGTCGCCTTGGTCGCCTTGGTCGCCTTGATTCCCTTGGTCCCCTTGCTGTCCTTGGTCCTCCTGCTGCCCTTGACTCGCGGAGTTACTACCATTGATGCTTTGCGTCATTTTGCTGTTTGCAGTCTTGTTTTGAACCTTCTTCTCATAGGTGTATTGGTTCTGGGCCATCTGCTGCGTGCACTCCTCGCTCTGTACCATCTTCTGATACGAGAACTGGCTCTGAGTGCTCGTCTGGCCTAGCGCTTTCTTCTCATCTTGAACAGTCTGGGCAAGAACCATACCTGCCAGGAATGTGACAAGGAATAGAGAACAGACAACAAGAAGCGCTCGCTTCTTCGACTTAACGCTCATGATACGCTCCTATCAACGATCGATTTCTATCCAGCCGATTTCACTTTGGCTGTAACGATTATACCTGATGATGCCGCTCTCCAGTCGAGAGCGTGAGCCAACTGTCAGAGCGGCCTTGCAGCCTGATGAAGAAGAACGTCGCGCACAGGTTGCGACGCTACGTCCATGTGCGACGCTGTGTCTACATTGCGCACTGCAGTCTCTCTGTAGCTGTGGAAAAGCGTGCTGGGGATCACGATGAATCAAGTCGCATTGCTTCTCATAAAGGCCTCCGATGGGTACCCCGCAGTTTTCTGGGGGGAGTTAGCGGAGAGATTTTTCGCCGTAGGCGAATGGGCTTGGCGTTTGTGAGTGCTAGTTGAACATGTCAGGAGGAATCCTTACGTCAGGCAGCAAGTCGCGAACCCGCAGGGTTCGTTATACGCTACAAAGGGGCGGGGGATGTAGCGTCGTATCCCTGTGTGCGACGTTCGCTCTGTATCGAGAAGGCAGCCCATTACGATCAATTTCACCTAGATTTGTGAGATCGTGCCTGCGTCTGCGGCATTCCAATGAGCTTACGACACCAAGAAAGGTCTCTTGATCGCGCCGCTCCTGGGTGTGCTCGCTTCGCTATCCGGGTTCTTCCTATCACTTGGCGCCGACCCTCCTATTGGCGAGTCCATGGACCTTTGCTGTTCAGCCGTATTCTTTGGCTCCGTGTTGTTGTCCCCCAAGAAGCGGATGACGGCCTCTTGTGATCGCTCTTCGTTGTTCCTGGAGCGTCATCCATGTAGGATGCCATGTTCTGCCACCGGGCATCGGAGGAGGGATCGACCATCTTAAAACGTCGTCGTAGAGAGAAGACTCGCAGCCAGCCATTCCCAGGCGCATGGTTGGATATTCTGACACGGAATTTCCAGCGCTATTCCCGGCTTTCGGCGGATGACCGTGACGAACTTCGCGGACATATCCAAGTCTTCTTGGCTGAGAAGACGTTCGAAGGAGCAGCAGGCCTGCGAATGACTGACGAGATCCGTGTGACGATTGCCGCGCAAGCCTGCCTCCTATTGCTACACAGAAAGACGGATTACTATCCCGGTCTCTTTTCAATCATCGTGTATCCGCATGAGTACGTGGCTGTTCATAGCCAGCGAGACGAAATGGGAGTTGTTGACGAACGCCAGCAAGTTCGCCTTGGAGAGACGGCGGCACGGGGTGCCCTTGTTCTTTCTTGGGATGGCGCATTGCGGGGTGCGTCGGATATTCATGATTGTCGCAATGTTGTATTCCACGAGTTTGCTCATCAGCTCGATGCAGAAGATGGTGCCTTTGATGGCGCGCCCGTGTTGCCTGAAGCCTCCATGTACATCGCCTGGGCGAGGATTCTCGGCCGAGAGTTTGATGT
>Ga0075120_10002611_pt1 | contig 12874 bp, 12 predicted proteins | sample AntAceMetag02UKL_FD_69792 | JGI IMG/M metagenome (GOLD analysis project Ga0075120, IMG submission 69792) | Saline lake microbial communities from Ace Lake, Antarctica - Antarctic Ace Lake Metagenome 02UKL | ecosystem: Environmental > Aquatic > Non-marine Saline and Alkaline > Saline | place... | reverse complement strand
GATAGATATGATTTCTAGTGTGAATATATTTATTGCTTTACAGTTGTTGACACCGGTACTTAGTATGCGTAAAACATTGAGGAATAAGTAGTTATGTGCAAAAAAGTGTTTCTGAAAACTTTTGGATGCCAGATGAATGAAAGAGATTCTGAGTGGATGCTTGGGCAACTTATTACATCTGAGTGGACTCTGACAGAGGTAATAGAGGATGCTAATCTCATTATAATAAATACTTGTTCTGTGCGCTATCATGCTGAACATAGAGCGATATCTTTTTTAGGGAGTTTAAGGAAGCTTAAAAAAGAGAAGAATTTTAAGATTGTTCTAACTGGATGTACTGCAGAGGTCTACGGTGAAGAGCTTCTTAAGAGATATAGCCATCTTGACGGGGTCTTTGGGCCTTCTCAGGAGGGTGAATTAATTGAAAATATAGATAGGGTTTTAAAGAGTGATAGAATTAAAGCAGTAGGTAGACAGAGCGGCCTAAAGTGCTTCCATAAGGAGGGGGATTATAGGAAGAGAGCCTTAAGTGCCTTTGTCTCTATTATGGAGGGTTGTAATAATTTCTGTACCTACTGTATTGTGCCTCACACAAGGGGTAGAGAGCGCTCTAGGCCTATAGAGGAGATAGTAGATGAAGTCAGTTCTTTAAAAGACAGAGGCTGTAAAGAGATAACTCTTCTTGGACAAAATGTCAACTCCTATGAGAATGACGGCTTTGTAAAGTTATTGGAGGGGATAGATAAGACCGGAATAGAGAGAGTCCGCTTTATGACTTCACATCCAAAAGATGCAGATGTCGAGCTTTTTAAGGCGATGAGAGACTTAAAGAGCCTCTGTAATCACTTACATCTTCCTCTTCAATCCGGAAGCAACAAGATCTTAAAGCTTATGAATAGAAGCTATACTATTTCTAGTTATTTTAATCTGGTTAAATGCTATAGAAAGTTTAATCCTCAAGGAGCGATTACAACGGATATTATTGTTGGTTTTCCGGGTGAAGAGAGAGGAGATTTCAAAAAAACGCTCTCTGCTTTAAAGAGGATAGGTTTTGATTCTGCATTTATATTTAAGTATTCTTCTAGGCCTGAAACTAAGGCCGCTGATTTTATAGATAGTGTTTCAGATCAGGATAAGAGAGATAGAAATAATATTTTGCTTCAGGTCCAAAGAGAGATAGCTTCAAAAAAGAAGAGAGGTTTAGTGGGCAGGTCTTGCGAGGTTCTTTTTGAATCTGAGGATAAAAGAGGCTATAACTTAGGCAGGTCTTGTGAAAACTATTCTGTTGGAGTTGAAGGAAAGGGTTTGGTTGGAAGTCTAAAAAATGTTAAAATAACCCGGATAACTGATAATAGTTTAATTGGAGAGATAATTGAATAAGAGATTTAAAATAATTAGTGTTTTTTTTGCGGCTGCTGTACTAGTCAGCTTATTGTCTGTGTTCTCTTTTGCCGAAGATTTTAACGATGCCTGGGTCTATTTTCTTAAAGAGAGATATAATGTATCAGAGCGTATAGTCGATAAATATCTTAAGAGCGGAGAGTCCTCCCCGGAATATCTTTACCTTAAATCCCTGCTTTTAACTAAGCGTTCCAGTTTTGAGGATGCCAGGATTTATTGCGATAAGCTTTCAAGATTTGGCGGAAAGTGGAGCGAATATGCACTTCTGGGGCAAGCTGATACGTTCTTTTTAAGCGGTAAGTTTGACGATGCCGATATTCTCTATAATACTTTCATGGAGAGGTTCTCAAGAAGCGAGATAATATCCAACGCAATGTATAAGTATGGGTTGTGCCTCAGGAAGCAGGGGCGTTGGGAAGATGCCAGAGGAAATTTCAATCTTTTAGTTAATCGCTACCCCAACTCTCTTTCCTGCAGCTATGCTCGAAGAATATTAGATGATAATGAGTTTTATTTTACAATCCAGATAGGTTCTTTTTTGAACTATGACAATGCTTATAATCTTTCAAAAAAAGTGGCCCTTAAAAATTTCAATACCTATATTAAAAAGATAGTTCATAAAGGTAAGCTTTATTATAGGGTTCGCGTAGGTAGGTTCGATAGCAGAGATCAGGTTGAATCTCAATTTAAGAAGTTGGTCTCTTTAGGATATAGCGGCGTGATCTACCCTTGATTAATTCTCCTTAACCTTTAAAAGCATTAAGATTTATGGATAAAAATTCAATAATTGTATTAACAGGTCCCACCGGTATAGGGAAGACAGAAGTTTCACTTGAGCTTTTTAAGTTAATTGACAGAGTAGAGGTGGTCTCTGTTGACTCTATGGCGGTCTATAAAGGTATGGATATTGGAACATCTAAACCCAGAAAGGATATTCAGGCTAAGATTCCACACCATATGATTGATATAGTAGATTATAGTCAGAGCTTTGATGCTGCGGAGTATGTGAGTAGAGCATCAGAGGTTATAACTCAGGTTATATCTAGAGGTAATATTCCTTTTATTGTAGGCGGCTCTGTTATGTATCTCTATTCTCTACTAGACGGTATCTTTAAAGGTCCTTCTTGCAATCATGAGATAAGAGAGAGGCTTATAAAGAGGTCAGAAGATGAGGGGCTGGAGAAGCTTTATGGTGAACTTAAGGAGCTTGACTCTGAAGCTGCTGCTAAGATTCATCAAAATGACTTAAGGAGGATAGTTCGAGCTCTTGAGGTATATTATTTAACCGGAGAGAGAATATCTGCGTTAAAGACAAAAAGAGAAGGAATCTCATCAAAATATGAGATATCCATATATGCTTTATGCGATAAGAGGCTGAGAATATATAGAAGAATAGATCAAAGGGTTGATGGTATGATATCTAGAGGGTTGGTCGATGAAGTATGCGGTTTAATGGATAGAATAAGTTTAACAGCATATCAAGGTGCAGGCTACAAAGAGATTATAGGTCATATCAATGGCGAGTATGGTTTGGATGAGGCCATACGGCTCATTAAACGTAATAGCCGTCGTTTTGCTAAGAGGCAGCTCTCCTGGTTAAGGAGAGATCAGCGTATAAAGTGGATAAATCTCTCAGATTTTGATTCATCTTTTAGTATAGCTGATTTTATTTTTAACGATTTAAAAAATAGATGAAAGAGAATGCTTATATAATTATTGTTGATATAGATAAAAAAGGCTCCTGGAGTCTTAATGAGAAGGCAGATGAGATGAGAGAACTTGTCTTATCGACAGGCTGTAATATCCAAGGCGAAGATGTTGTTAGAGTAAAAAAAGTAAATCCGCATTGTTTTATAGGTAAAGGCAAGATAGAGGAGATAGCTTGTGAGGTTAAAGAATTAGATTCAGATGTTGTGATAATATCTGAAGATCTATCGGCTACACAGCAGCAGAATATAGAAGATGGTCTCGGTGTTAAAATAATAGATAGAACTCAACTTATACTCGATATCTTTTCGCGTCATGCAAGGAGCTCTGAAGGGAAGCTTCAGGTTGAATTGGCCCAGCTTAACTATCTCTCGCCGCGTCTTCGCGGTAAGGGTGTCATGCTATCAAGATTAGGTGGCGGTATTGGAACAAGGGGTCCGGGCGAGAAGAAACTTGAAGTCGATAGGCGAAGAATAAGGAGAAGGATAGAATATTTAAATAAGGATTTAGGAGAGGTCAAGAAAAGAAGAGCATCTTTACGCAAAAAAAGAGAGAGGAACGAGATACCTCTGATAGCACTCATTGGCTATACAAATGCAGGAAAGACTACCCTCTTAAATGCTTTAACATGCTCAAAGCAGGTTTCATCTAATAGTATGTTTACAACGCTTGATCCTGTCTCCCGTGTTTATGTTCTCCCTGGCAAGCAGAAGGTGTTATTTGCAGATACGGTAGGATTTTTAAACGATTTACCGCACCATCTTATAGATGCTTTTAAAGCAACACTTGAAGAGATAGTAGAAGCCGATCTAATTTTACATCTACTGGATATATCAGATCCGCTCTCTGCTAAAAAGAGAGACTCTGTTTATAAGGTTTTAGATGAACTTGATGTTAAGGATAAAAATATTTTAACAGTCTTAAATAAAATAGATAGTCTGAGCAATTTAAATCGAGAAGATCTAAGCTTGAAATACCCCGATTCTATTTTAATATCTGCTTTAAATAAAGACGGCCTGGATTCTCTTATTGAGAGAATAAGTGAAGAGTTTTCATCTCATGAGGCTTATTTAAGTCTATTTTTACCAGAAGATAAGATGGGAGTTCTTAGTTTTATTAATCAAGATAGTATAATTGATAAAAAAGAGATGCCGGGAGGAGTTTACATAAGAGCGAGGGTGAGTTTACTGATAAGAGAGAGAATTTATCAAGAATTATCCCGATAATATGCTATAATCTTAAGCCATGAAGTTATACTTTAAAATTATAAAAATGGCCAAGCCTTACTTAGGTGTGATTGCATCTGCTGTTGTACTTATGATCATCTCTACCTTAACAGATGGAGCATCTCTAAGCATGCTTGCTCCTTTAGCCGATAAGGTTTTAACAAATAAGCCTATAGTTTTGCCGCAGGATAATATTCCCGATTTTATAAATCAGTTGATAGCCAAGGTTAATAGTATACCGCAGATGAAGCTGCTTACCATGCTGGCCATAACATTGTTGGTCCTTGTATGTTTAAAGGGTATTACTTTCTATTTTCAATCTATTTTTATGGAGATTGCCGGGCAGAGGGTCATAAGGGATATAAGGGCAAAGATATTTGAGAAAATTCAATATATGTCTATGGACTTCTTCTCTAAGAGTAGAGTTGGTGATTTGGTGTCCAGGATGACATATGATGTCTATGTAATGCGCCATGTTCTTACTGAAGGTTTAGCTGAGGGTGTATACTATTCTTTTCAGCTGCTGTTATTTGCAAGCATTGTTTTAACTATACATTTTAAGCTGGCCTTAATGGTTCTTGTTGTTATGCCGATAGTCGGTTTTCCGCTCATAAAGATTGGAAAGAGATTACGTAAGATATCTAAGCAGACTCAAGCCAAGATGGGCGACTTAAACTCTAGAATGCAGGAGACCTTTACAGCAATGAACATAGTAAAAGCATTCTCCATGGAAGGAGAAGAGATATCTAGATTTAAACTGCTAAATCAAGATTTCTACAAGCTCATGCTTAAGACCATGCGTAGAACTCTTGTGATAAATCCGGCATCAGAGATTGTAGCTGCTTTTGCAGGTGTCGTGGTTCTTATTGTAGGGGGAAGAGGGGTTATAGCGGGGGAGATGTCTTTTGGTGTATTCATGCTGTTTTTGGCAGGGATGGCAATGTTAATGAAGCCGATAAAGCGCCTTATCAAGGTATATAATTTTAACCAAGTTGCGCTTGCAGCAGGAGAGAGAATATTTGAGCTTTTGGATCAAGAGCCATCTGTTCGTGAAGTCCATGGTGCATCAACACTTGAGATACCTAAAAGAGATGTTGAATATAAAAATGTACGCTTTAGCTACAAAGAAGGAGAAGAGGTTTTAAAGGGTATAGATCTTAAGGTTAAGATGGGTGAGATTGTATGCCTTGTTGGGCCAAGCGGTGTTGGCAAATCGACCCTTGTAAATCTATTACTTAGGTTCTATGATTCAAGTGAAGGAGCTGTTCTAATAGATGGTGTTGATGTAAAGAGCGTAACAATAGATTCACTTAGAAAGCATATCGGTCTTGTTACTCAGGAACCCATTATGTTTAACGACACAATAGCAAACAACATATCTTACGGTGTTAAAAATAAAAGTTTAGACGAAGTAAAAGAGGCTGCGATTGCGGCAAACGCAGATGATTTTATTCAAAAAATTCCCCAAAAGTACAATGCAATGGTAGGTGAGAGAGGAACTAATCTATCAGGTGGCGAGAAGCAGAGATTGGCAATAGCCAGAGCTATTTTGAAGAACCCTCCTATTCTTATAATGGATGAAGCAACAGCCCAGCTTGATGCAGAATCAGAGCTTAAGGTTCAGGAGGCTATACAGAGACTAATAGAGGGCAGGACCGTATTCTTGATAGCCCACCGTATCTCAACTGCAAGAAGGGCTGATAGAATAATAGTTATAGAGGATGGCCGGATAGCGGAAGAAGGGAAGCATGATGAGTTGATTAAAAAAGATGGACTGTATCGTAAGTACTATAAATACCAATATCAGGATGCTTGATCACCTCTTTAAATTATGGGTTTTTTAGGCTGGATTTTAAAAAAACTGTTTCTACTCATTATTATTTTAGGGGTTTTGGCATTTTTCTTTCAGGATACTTTCCTAAAAGTTGCTTTAAACGTAGCAGTTCGTATTAAGACTAATGCTAGAATTAGCATAGAGAATGTCGACTCTAAGATTCATAAAGGCTACATCCGTTTAGGCGGGGTGATGCTGTTAAACCCTAAAGATTTTAGAGAGAAGAGATTTATCGAGATAGACTTGGTTGAATTTGAATTTGAACCGCTATCTTTCATCAAAGGGGACTTTAAGGTAAATAAGTTTTTTATCGATATTGATAAGATATATATAGTTAAGCAGAAAAAAGAAGGGGTAAACTTAGTTAAAATTAGAAAGAAGGGAGCGTCTTCTAAAAATAAGATCCAGAGCAGGTATATAGTTGAAGATTTGAGAATAAAGATATCTTCTATCGTACATAAAGATCTATCTAAAAGGCCTCCGAAGATGAAGAGCATTTTTTTAGGCTTAGAGCAGAAGTATCAGAACGTAAGGAATTTAAAAAAGATTTTAGATATTATTTTAACCCAGGAAGTTTTAAAAGCAACTTATTCCAGCAACTAGCAACTCTTTTCAATGTTAGCCATAGGGGTTCATCTCTCAATATCAAAAGGTCTTCTTAAGGCTCTAGATCAAGCCAAGAGCCTTGACTCTAATGCAATGCAGGTATTTATCCGTAACCCCAGAGGTTATGCTAAAAAGGTATTGGACTCAAATGAGGTTAAAAAGTTTATCGAAAGACGTAAAGAGTATGGGATAGACCCGTTAGTTATACACGGAAGCTATCTTTTAAATATTGCATCTTCAGATGAAAGAATAAGAGATAAGTCGATCTCTGCGATAGTAGAAGACCTTAAGCTTTTATCTCAGGTAGCTGCTGAATATTATGTTTTACATTTTGGTTCAAATCCGGACAAGGTGAAAGGTTTAAACATTATGCGGGAATCTTTAATCGCTATCTTTAAAAGGATTAATTTTAAACCTTTGATATTACTTGAAAATACAGCCGGAGAAGGTGATAAGCTGGGCTGGGAGATAGATGATTTTAAAGATCTTTTAAAGGGGAAGAAAGGAAAGCTTGGAATATGTCTTGATAGCGCTCATCTTTTTGCTTCAGGAGTAGATTTAGGTAATAGTAGAGAGCTGGATGCTTTTTTAATGGAGTTTGATAAAAAGGTTGGGGTAGATAGCATTAAACTGCTGCATCTAAATGACTCTAATACTCCCTGCTGTTCTAAACGAGATCGCCATGCACATATAGGCGAGGGCTTTATTAAGAGCAAAGGCATTAGTAATTTTATTAATCACCCCAAGCTCAAGAGATTACCAATTATACTTGAGACACCTAAGGGTAAAGAAAAAGATGACATCAAAAACTTAAATAAGGTAAAATATCTGAAACGAAATGCCTGCAGGTTTCTTTGAAATCTATACGCCGGCATCAAGAGAAGGGAGAATTTAATGGAGGATTATCAGCCTCAGAGGTTTGAAGAGAGATGGCAGCAGTATTGGCAGGATCAAAGAGTATTTAATGTAGATACTGCAGGCAGGAGTAGAGATAAATATTATTGCCTAGTTATGTTTCCTTATCCGTCGAGCGAGCTTCATGTAGGACATGCCAGGAATTATGTCATAGGTGATGTTGTAGGGCGATATAAGAGCATCCAGGGTTTATCTGTATTAGCACCTATAGGCTGGGATGCGTTTGGTCTTCCGGCTGAAAATCAGGCCATAAAACATAAGATCCACCCTAAGAAGTGGACTCTGTCTAACATAGACAGGATTACTTCTCAACTTAAAAACTGGGGCATAGGTTATGATTGGGAGAGAGAGGTCACATCTTGTAAGTCTGATTATTATCAGTGGACTCAATGGATATTCTTGAAGCTTTATGATAAAGGTCTGGCTTATAAGAAGAAAGCCGCTGTTAATTATTGTCCTTCTTGTAAGACTGTGCTTGCAAATGAGCAGGTCTTGGATGGTAATTGCGAAAGATGTGATTCTTCGGTTCAGGAGAGAGAGATGGAACAATGGTTTTTTAAGATCACAGATTATGTCGAAAGGCTCTTAGGTGACCTTAATGAATTAGAAGAGTGGCCGCAGAGAGTTAAGACTATGCAGAGAAATTGGATCGGTAAATCACACGGTGTTGAGATAGATTTTCCTATAGTCGGAGAAAGCGAGAAGCTGAGTTGTTTTACAACGCGTGTGGATACTATCTTCGGTGCAACTTATTTAGTGCTTGCTCCTGAACACCATGCCATAGAAAGATGGATTGGAAAGGGTGAAGTTGATAATGGTGTTGTTGATTTTATAGAGAGGATAAAAAAAACGGTAAGAAAGTCAAAAGATATTGCCGGCCTAGAGAAAGAAGGCATCTTTACTGGTAAATATGCAATAAACCCTATGACTGATGAGAAGATTCCTGTCTTTTGTGCTAATTATGTTCTAATGGAGTATGGCACAGGTTCTGTCATGGCTGTTCCGGCTCACGATCAGAGAGATTTTGAATTTGCTAAGAAATACGATTTACCTATGCGTGTAGTTGTTGATGATCCTCAAAGCTCTCTTTGCTTAGATCAGATGAACGAGGCTTATGAGAATGAAGGGGTTTTAGTTGACTCTTCTGGCTTTAACGGAATTTTATCAGTTGAGGCAAAGATTAAGATTGCCGAGCATATGGAAGAGAGAGGGGTTGGAAGGCGGCAGGTGCAGTATAAGTTAAGAGATTGGCTGATATCGCGGCAGCGTTACTGGGGAGCTCCTATTCCAATAGTATATTGTGACCTATGCGGTATAGTTCCTGTACCAGAGGAGGATCTACCGGTGCTTTTACCCGAAGATGTTGAGTTTAAGCCGACTGGTGAGTCACCTCTAAAGCTCTGCTCTGATTTTGTTAAAACAGAATGCCCTAAATGTGGAGGGGAAGGAAGGCGTGAGGTTGATACGATGGATACATTTGTTGACTCATCCTGGTATTTCTTGCGCTATATAAGTCCTAAAGACAGAGAGAAAGCCTTTGATGCTGAGTTGGTTAATCACTGGCTTCCTGTTGATCAGTATATAGGAGGGATAGAGCATGCTACGATGCATCTTATATATGCTAGATTTATTACCAAAGTGCTGTTTGATTTAGGTTTTATTGATTTCAAAGAGCCTTTTAAGAGACTCTTTACTCAAGGTATGATTGTAAAGGACGGTGCCAAGATGTCTAAGTCTAAAGGTAATGTTGTAGCCCCTGATAAACTGATAGAAAAATACGGTGTGGATACAATGAGACTCTATATTCTTTTTATCGGGCCCCCCGAGAAGGATGCTGAGTGGTCAGATAAAGGGGTTGAAGGAGCGTATAGATTCTTAAATAGATTTTGGCGTCTATATCAAAGATTAGATGAATATATCCCTTCTGATATAAATAAGGAGAGAGAAAGAGATCTTAACAGGGTATTGAATCTGACAATCAAGAAGATAACAGAGGATATGGAGGGCGGTTTTAAGTTTAACACTGCAATAAGTTCTATTATGGAGCTGGTAAACCAGACTCAATCGGATGTTACAGCCCGGGCCATAAGTAAAGAGCTCTTAGTTGAGGTTCTTGAAAAACTAATCATATTATTGTCGCCTTTTGCACCGCATATAACCGAGGAGCTATGGAAAGAGATTGGAGGGAAGTCTCCTCTGATTAGAGAGGCTATCTGGCCTGAATATAAAGAGGCAGCACTCCTTCAGGAGATTATAGAGATTCCTGTTCAGGTAAACGGTAAGCTGCGAGGTAAGATATCTGTTTCAAATGATGCAGGAGAAGAAGAGATTAGAGGAATCGTGCTTAAAGATGAAAAACTAAAAGAGCGTTTAGCGGGCAAAGAGGTAAAGAAATTTATTGTGATTGGAAAGCAGATAATTAATATTATTGTGTGAAGATTAGTTTGAGCAGGGAAGGAAAATATCTTTTATTCTTTTTGGCATTCTCTTTTTTAATCTATCTTTTTGTCTCTTTTGTAGGTGTTGGAGAGTTTAGATATAACCTGATTTCAGACAGAGCTAAATCAGAGACAGTATTCCCCTTAGATTTAAACGCTGCTTCATATGCTGAACTTATTCAGATTCCCGGCATAGGGCCGAGCTATGCTCAGAGAATAATAGAGTATCGCTACAATAGCGGAGGATTCAAAAGCATTGAAGAGTTGAAAAATGTCAAAGGGGTGGGAGAGAAGAAACTAGAGAAGATGAGACCCTATCTTAAATTATAAGATGCCTCCTTTTTCGTTAAATCTGTTTTTTATTTTAATAAGCTATATCACAGGTATTATAGCTGCTTACTTTTTTGATTTAAATATCTGCACTCTTTTTATTCTTTCAATTCTACTATTGTTAGCTTCGTTGTTTTTTATCAAGAGCAGAGTTTTCCTCTCACTTATATCCTTAGTCTTTATTTTTTTAGGCGCTGTTAATATTGAAATAAAAGAGTTAAGAGGGGATTCTATATCTAGTTTAAAGTATTTGAAAGAGACTAGTGTCGAGGGAGCTGTTACGTCGATTCCATTAAAGAGAGATCAGAGGTTAAGGTTTACTCTATCTTTGCAAAACATCAACGGCAGAGAGACTGGTACTGCTATCCCTATAGAGGTTTATTCTAACTATAGCCCTTTAATAGAACCCGGAGATCTACTATCCCTAACCGGTACTTTTAGAAGTATTAGAGGGGGCAGCTATTTTCTTGCGGATAAAACTGTTAAGCTAAAAGAGTATTTTTCATTCAAAAGGTATATCTATAAAATTAAAAAGTACACATTGATAGCAGTAGATGAACTCTACCCTAGAGAGTATGCACCTTTTATAAAAGCAACAGTAGCTGGAGAGGCTGGCAGTAGTGTCAAAAATTTGCGTAAAGTATTTCAAGAGATTGGAGTTGTTCATATTCTTGCAATAAGCGGACTCCACGTTGGATTATTGTTATTCTTTTTTGGCTTTGTGGTTAAACTACTAGGTATCTATGGAAGGCTTAAGGCTCTTCTCTTAGCAGTAATACTCATCTCCTATATGTTCTTAAGCGGATGTAGGCCTCCTGTTACGCGGGCTACTCTTATGGCTTTAATATATCTTTATTTCTGGTTCCGGGGGTATAAGGTAAATCCTTTTAATCTCTTGATGTCGGCTGCCTTTATAATGCTTCTCTTACAACCTCAAGAGTTATTTGGTCTTAGCTTTCAGCTTTCATTTACTGCTATATCAGGGATCTTTATCATGCTGTATGCTTTTAATGATCAGCTAAGATCTGGATTTAAAGGAAAGGCGATTAGCTACTTCAAGGTTACTTTCGGGGCCTACATATTTGTCCTTCCTCTTATTTGGTATTACTTCAATAGAATCTCCTTGATTGCGCTAGTTGTGAATACTGCTTTTATCATCGTGTTCTCCTATCTTATAAGCTCAGCTTTCTTTGTACTTATACTATACCCTTTGATTCCTTCTCTCTCTCGGGTCCTAGTTCAGAGTGGTTTTCCGGTATTCTATTATCTCTTTAAGATTTTGGATAATCTAGCTGCTCTTCCTTTTGCGTCTTTAGATATGCCTCAAATAAGCATAGCAGGAGCCATCTTTATTTATCTGATCTTTGTCCTGTCTATTCTAGCCTTTCGTGATATAATCAAAAAGAAAAGAGGGTTGTCTAAATCTTAGGAGGTGAGGGATGTTTCGAATGGGTATAGCCGAGATACTAGTAATCCTTTTGATTGTACTGCTTCTCTTTGGAGCTAAGAGGCTGCCTGAGATAGGAAGAGCTCTTGCCAAAACTCTTAGAGAGTTTAGAAAAGAGTCTGAGTGTATTGACTCCGATAAGAGTGAAGAAGAATCGGATGATACTATAAGTTGAGAGGACAAGCTTGACTGTCTTTGATCATCTTGAAGAATTCAGGAGACGGTTTATATATGTTCTCATCTTTTATTTTTTCTCTGTAGTCATCAGCTATTTTTTTGTAAACGATCTCTTGTTGTTCATTCAAAAACCGATAACCAGTTTGATCTATATTCATCCGGCAGAGCTTTTTATTGCCAGAATAAAGATAGCCCTATCTCTGGGAGCATTTGCGGCTTTTTCTTTTCTTCTCTCTCAACTGTACTTATATCTAAAGCCGGCTCTTAAAAAGAGCAGTTTAAGGTCATCTTTTGCCTATATATTCTTTATAGTTCTTTTTTTCTATCTAGGGGTAGTGCTTGGCTACCTGTTGTTTTTGCCCGGTTTTCTTAATTTTTTGCTTAATTTTGAGGCAGGGAATATAAGTGCAATGATAACTGTCAGCAATTACATCTCCTTTCTTTTTATGCTGCTTTTGTCTTTTGGAATCATCTTTATAATCCCGCTTGCTGTTCTTTTTTCTATTAGATCCGGATTGGTGGAGGTTGGAACATTAAAGAAGAGTAGGAAATATATATATCTAGCCAGCTTTATTCTGGCTGCGATCTTGACTCCTCCGGATGTTTTTACTCAGGTCATTCTTGCCCTGCCTTTGATATTTCTTTTTGAATTAAGTATTTTAATTTCTTCATTTTCTGTATATAATAGTTCAAAAAGATGAGGTTATTTTTATGACGCTTATGAAAGAAGATCATTTAACAAAGTTTTATACTAGAGATGAATTTCAACCCTATGTTGATTCTCTTACTGAAT
>Ga0075120_10002606_pt1 | contig 12897 bp, 15 predicted proteins | sample AntAceMetag02UKL_FD_69792 | JGI IMG/M metagenome (GOLD analysis project Ga0075120, IMG submission 69792) | Saline lake microbial communities from Ace Lake, Antarctica - Antarctic Ace Lake Metagenome 02UKL | ecosystem: Environmental > Aquatic > Non-marine Saline and Alkaline > Saline | place... | reverse complement strand
AATTAGGTATATGGTAAAGAGAATACAGATATATTACTCTGGGAGGGTTCAGGGCGTAGGTTTTAGATTTACCGTAGAGCGGATTGCTCTTGATATGAGAGATATCGTAGGCTGGGTTAAGAACCTGCCTGATGGAAGAGTAGAGGTAGTAGCTGAAGCGGAAGAGGATGACCTCAAAGTCTTCTTGGGTAATATTCGCAATGGTATTATGAAGAGCTACATTAAAAGAGAGGATATCATCTGGGCAATTCCGGAGGGCGGACTGGATGATTTTATTATAAAGTTCTATTGATCTATTTATTATGCGTTATGCAATATTAGGAGATATCCATTCTAATTTAGAGGCCTTAGAAGAGGTTCTTCTAGATTTAGGAGAGAAGAGAATAGATAAGATTTTATCTATCGGTGATATCATAGGCTATGGAGCCGACCCTTCTAAATGTATAGATATTGCAAGAGAACGTTTTGAGTTAATTACTTTAGGTAATCATGATTTAGCTCTAGCAGGAGAGCTTTCGCTGGATCTATTTAGTGATATGGCTAAGGATGCTATCATCTGGAGTCAGGGCAAGGTCGAGCATAATGATGTTGAGTTTTTATCAGACCTGCCTTTGATTGAAGAGTATGGCGATATGCTACTTGTCCATAGTTCACTCTATCATCCTGAGGAGTTTAACTATTTTATATCTTTTGAAGATGTCAGAAAGAGCTTCGATATCCAGGATGATAAGAGAGTCTGCTTCGCCGGTCATTCTCATATTCCGGCTATATTTGTGATTGATGATATAACAGGTGATATTGTAGGGATTCAAGATCAAGATATCATGGTTGAAACTAAAAAGAGATACTTCATAAATACAGGAAGTGTGGGTCAGTCTAGAGATGGTGATACCAGGGCCAAATATGTATTGTATGATGACTCTACAGGCAGGATAAGCATAGAGAGAGTAGATTATGATATTGATAAAGCAGCTTCTAAAATAATTGCAGCAGGTTTGCCTGAGAAGTTGGTTACCAGGCTCCATGAAGGTGCTTGATATGGCCAGAGAGAGCAGCTCTAAGATAGAGCATAGAGTAGAAGTTTTGAGAGAGAAGATAAGATACCACGACCGCAAGTATTATTTAGAGAGTGCTCCTGAAATATCAGATTCCAGCTATGATGTTCTCTATAGAGAGTTAAGAGATTTAGAAGAGAGCTATCCAGGGTTAATAAAACCTGACTCTCCTACTCAGAGAGTAGGCTCTTCCTTGCAAGATGGTTTTAAGACCAGCTCCCATAGTGTGCCCATGTTAAGCATGGATAACACCTATTCTGAGGATGAACTTAGAGCTTTTGACACTAGGGTTAGAAAGAACCTGGGCCTAGATAGCGTTGAATATGTTGTTGAGCTTAAGATAGATGGTGTAAGTATCTCAATACGTTATGAGAAAGGGTTGTTTATTTCAGGGCTGACAAGAGGAGATGGCTATAAGGGTGATGATGTAAGCAATAATATTAAAACCATTAGAACTATACCTCTTAATATTAAGACTGACAAAAGCAGGGCTGCTTCAGTCTTAGAGCTTAGAGGTGAGGTCTATATCTCAAATAGTAATTTTCAGGAGATAAATAAAGCCAGGGAGAAAAATGGTGATAATATCTTCGCCAATCCTAGAAATGCAGCATCCGGATCTCTTAAATTGCTGGACCCTTCTGAGGCTGCAAAGAGGAAGTTGGATATTTTTGTCTGGGGGGTAGGAGAGTATAGGGGATTAAGTTTTAGTAAACAGAGTGAGATACTCGATTGCTTTAAAGAGCTTGGATTTAAAGTAAACCAGAATTATAGAGTGATTGAAGGGATAGAGCGAGTCATAGAGTATTGCAACAGCTGGATAGATAAGCGTGATTCCTTGGGATATGATATCGATGGCATGGTTGTTAAGGCTAACTCTCTTAGTGCTCAGAAAAAATTGGGCAGAACTTCAAAGGCACCTCGTTGGCTTATAGCTTATAAGTTTCCGGCAAAGAAGGTTGAGACTATATTGAGAGATATAAAGATCCAGGTTGGAAGGTTCGGTACTCTTACTCCGGTAGCTGTAGTTGATGCTGTCCTTGTATCCGGCAGCATAGTCAAAAGGGCAAGCCTCCATAACCAGGATCAGATAGATAGGCTGGGGGTTAAGATAGGTGATCATGTATTGATTCAGAAATCAGGTGAGATTATACCTCAGGTTGTTGAGGTTTTAAAAGAGAAGAGGAAAGGTAAAGAGAAGAGCTTTAAGATGCCTAGTAAGTGTCCTGTCTGCGGGGGCAGTGTAGGAAGATCAAAAGGTGAAGTGGCTCTGCGTTGTTTAAGCCAAAGTTGTTTTTCTAAACTTAAGAATTCAATAAAGCTCTTTGTCTCAAGAGATGCTATGGATATAGATGGATTGGGCGAGAGCCTGATTGAGCAGCTGGTTCAAAACGGTATGGTTAAAGACTACGGAGACCTTTACTTTTTAAAGAGAGAAGAGTTATCAAATCTCCAGAGGATGGGAGATACTTCAGCCGGCAATATAACAGCCTCATTGAAGAAGAGTAAGAGTCAGCCTCTATCCAGATTAATATATGCTTTAGGTATAAGGCATGCCGGACTCCATACTGCAGAGGTCTTGGCGGATAATTTCTCATCCCTAGATCAGCTGTCAGCTGCTTCTTTTGATGAGCTCTCTGATATAGATCAGGTTGGGCCAAAGATTGCAGAGAGTATTGTTGATTTTTTCTCAGATAGTATAAATAAGAATGTTATCTCTAAGCTTAAAAAAGCGGGTTTAAATTTAAAAGGTAAGAGAGTTAAGCTTGATATCTTAGGAGGTAAGAGATTTGTTATAACAGGGGTTCTTAAAGGATTTAGTAGAAAAGAAGCTGAGGATGCTGTAAAATTAAATGGAGGTCGGATCTTATCAACTCTAAGTTCTAAGACTGATTTCTTGGTAGCTGGAGAGAGTCCGGGTTCTAAGCTTAAAAAAGCTAAAGAGCTAAAGATCAAAATAATAACAGAGGATGATTTTAATAAAATTTTAACTGAGGAGAAAATGGCTTTATGAAAAAGGTTATACTCACACTGTTTTTAACGGTATTAGTTTTAAATATATCCGGCTGCAGCTCTTTAGGAGGTTTGCGAAGTAAGTTTATCAGGCAGAAGAAAGAGCAGGATGAGAGGCCGACAGTTATTCTTGCGCTTAAGGATGATGAAGATATTGCAGATTATCATGAACTTTACAGAAAACATCATCTGCTCTGGCAGTACTGGCATGATGAGCTTATTGACTCTATAGAAGAGAATTTTAAAAAGCAGCAGCAGTGTATTTTGCAGGTATCTGAACATCTAGAGTATTTAAAGAAATATGTTATCCCTGAAAAACAGGATCTCATAAGTAATTATATCGGGAGAGTAAATAAGATAAAGAACAGGATGTCCGGTAGGAGATTATCTGATATCCAGCGCTCTAGAATAGCTAAAGAGCTCAAGAAGATTAAAAGGTTGATAGACAAAGAGTATAGGTACTCTGAGATAAGTTCTTTTATTAGTAAGCCTTAATCTTAATTTTTTTATTCAATAAACTTATTGTTTACTATGCAATGAAAAATATTTTCTGCTATAATAGCATATCCTTTTTGATTTGGATGCCAATTGTCTGAGGATAAGTATTGATCCTGGTCTTTTAAATTTTTAAAAACAAGATTGTTATCTACAAACGGTATCATCTCCTCTTGTGCTATCTGCTTCTGGAGCTTGCGTAATGAGTCAGGTTCTGCGAGGTAAGAACAGACGATGACATCGATATTATTCTTGCGACAGATCTTTATCATCTCTATGGTATCGTGTTTAGCGTAGGTATAGGCTATTGTATCGCGCCTGTCTCTATATTCTGGTTCATCCCAGAAGCCCGGCTTTCCATTATAGCCCTCATTCCAATGTTCTCTATAGAGTCCTAGAGATAGTTTAGTCAGTTGAAATAATTTCCAGATTCTAAGTTTCTTTAAGTAGGGATGTATTTTTAAAGCTATCTTCGATATTTTTTCATTTTTACTAAATACCAAAGTACTTCTATCTAGATTCCACCAGTTATTTACCCCTGCCATTATAATTACACATTGGGGAGAGTATTTTTTGATATAATCGGGGAGTTTTAATAATACCTCAGAGGAGTTTTGACCTATACCCATATCATAATAACAACGGATACTTGTATCTTTATAATAATTATTGAGCAAAGCCATTAGCTGGGCAGGGTAGCCGTTCAGCCTGGGGTTGTCTGCTCCTATTCCCCATGTAGTTGACTCTCCAATACAGAAGATAGTATAATCGCTAGATATCTTAGAAGGGATAGGGTTAGTCACCTTATAACTAAACCCAATAACTCTTAAGGTTAATTCTAACAAGATTAAAGTTGTAATTGCTCCTAAGGTTATTAAAGATGTTCTTTTAACTATCTTATTAAGATTTATCATTTAATTGAGATATAATTCAAGGTATTTAGTATTAACTGTTTTAATGATAGAATAGATTCAAAATGATTTCAATGGAAATATTTTTACCATCCCATATAATATTTGGTTCTTATAGTTATAAAAAGATAGCTTTGGTCTTAAAAAAATATGGCGATAGGCCTCTTTTGGTTGTAGGGAAGAGTGCATTTAATAGGAGTTTCTGGGGGAAGGATATAATAACTATTCTTAAAAAGTCTAAAATAAAATATACCCTATATTCAGGAGTTGATAGTGAGCCATGCTTTGATTCAATTAAGGAGGGTCTTAGATATCTAAATAGACACAACTGTGATAGTGTTGTGGGTATTGGGGGTGGAAGTGTTTTAGATGTTTCTAAGACAATAGCAGTCTTGGTAGGGCAGAAATTTAAGGATTTAGAAGAGTATCTATATGGAAAAAATATAAAAAATTCCGGCCTACCATTTATAGCTGTTCCAACAACTTCTGGTTCTGGTTCTGAGGTCTCAAGTAGTGCGGTTTTAAAGGATAGTTTAAGAGGAGAGAAGAGAGGAGTACGGGATCAGAAGCTAATAGCAGATGTAGCTATAATAGATCCGGTAGTTACTCTGACCTTAGGAAGAGATGCTACTCTTTACTCATCCTTAGATGCTCTAACCCATGCAGTTGAGGCCTATGTTTCAATCGATGCTGATATAGCAAGTTCTGTCTTAGCTAAAGAGGCGTCTAGAATTATCTATAAGAATCTGAGCCGAGCTCTCGTAGAGCCTAGAAATATAATATTTAGACAGAGGCTCTCCCGCGCTTCGCTCTTTGCTGCTCTTGCCTTCTCTTCATCCGGGCTCGGGCTCGCCCATGCTTTATCTCATCCAATCGGTGCGGCCTATAATCTATCCCATGGTTTGGTCAATGCTGTAGTTATTCCTTATGTAGTTGAGTTCAATTATTCAGTAGCTAAAGACCGTTATCAGGATTTGATTTTTGATAAAAGGTACAAGAGCCTGTATAATCTTCTAAAGAGCTGGCTTAGAGAACTTGGTCTACCCTTAAGCTTTAAAGAGTTAGGCCTTGAGATAGATAGTAAGTTAAAAGATAAGATTGTTTCGGCTACTCTTAGCTCGGGAGTTTTAAAATATAATCCCAAGAGAGTCAAGAGAAAGGATGTTAATTATATTCTGGAGAGATTATGGATGAGATAAAAATTGAAAGAGTAGTGGTGCTTGATGACTATCAGTCTAACTCTTATTTGGTCTGGCAGGAGGATGCTCAGTCTTGTCTGATTATTGATTGCGGCGGTGAGTTTGATAAGATAACCAAAGCTCTTAAGAGGCTGAATTTAGAGCCTGAAGCAATACTCTTAACGCATGGCCATGGGGACCATATAGCCGGAGTTAATCAGAGTAGTTTAGATATCTATATTCATAGCGATGATCGAGACTACCTCTCTAAACCTGAGCTCAATCTCTCTAGTTTTTTGGGCAGCCCTTTAACAATAGAGAGAGAGCCGGTTATCTTTAATTCAGATCAAGAGCTCTATTTTCCTAAATCAGATTTAAGGTTTAAAGTGATCCATACTCCAGGGCATACTCCGGGAAGCTGCTGCTTCTTAATTGGAGATCTGCTGTTCTCAGGAGATACGCTCTTCTTGTCCGGAGTGGGCAGAACAGATCTGCCGTTATCTTCTGAAAGTGCCATTAGAGACTCTATTTTAAATAAACTTTTTAAGCTGGATCAGAGCATTAGCGTATATCCCGGTCATGGCGATATGACCAGCATAGGTTATGAGAGAGAGAATAGCCCTTTTCTCTCCGCCGATTCTTTATAAGAGCAATGGATAAATATTTACTATTAGATGACTTCCTATCCTATATTAGTCTAGAGAGAGGCTTAAGCGATAACACAGCCTTGGCCTACAGCGTCGATATCAAAAAGTTCTATGGTTTTATGGATAGCAAGGGAGTGGATATATTATCGGTAAGGAGAGATTTTATATCAGATTATCTCTGGAGTGAGAGAGAGAAAGGCAGAGAGTCTTCTACTGTTGCAAGAAATCTTGTATCTATAAAGGTCTTCTTCCGTTTCCTAAACAGAGAGGGTAATATTAAAGAAGACCCTACTGAAGCTATGGACTCACCCAAGCTTTGGCAGAGGCTGCCTGAGGTCTTAAACTCATCTGAAGTTGAAAGGCTTCTTGAGGCTGCAGGTTCTGATGATATTCAAGCTATAAGAGATAGAGCTATGCTTGAGCTGCTCTATGCCAGCGGATTGAGAATATCAGAGCTTAGCCATCTTAAGGTGCTAGATGTTAATCTCGAAGTAGGATTTCTTAAGTGTAAGGGTAAAGGCGGTAAAGAGAGAATAGTCCCCCTAGGGAGCAAGGCTGCTATTGCTATAGAGAGATATTTGAAGGTCTCAAGGCCGGATTATTTAAAGAGCAGCAGTGATTATCTATTTCTGAATAGGTCAGGTAAGAATATATCGCGGCAATCTTGCTGGAAAATTATTAAGAAGTATGCCTCTCTTTCAGGGATAAAAAAGTTTATCAGTCCTCATACATTGAGGCACTCTTTTGCAACACATCTTCTTGAAGGCGGTGCTGATTTAAGGTCTGTACAAGAGATGCTTGGCCATGCTAATATTTCTACAACACAGATATATACCCACGTGGATAGGGAATATCTTAAACAGATCCACAAAAAATATCATCCACGTCCATGAAGATAAGAGTAGAGAATCTAAACAAAAGAATTGACCCTAAACTTAAGCCTTTGCTTAGGAGTTTCTCAGATATTGCAGAGAGCTTAGATATTGAGCTCTATATTGTAGGGGGCTTAGTCAGAGATCTGATATTAAAGAGAGACTGCCTGGATTTAGACTTACTCTTAAGCTCGAAATTAGACCAGTTTATAGATTCAGTTCAGAATAAGCTTGAGTTGAATGTTGAGAAGACCTCTTTCTTGACTGCCAAAGTTGAAATTGGCGGCTTCAGTGTTGATATTGCCCAGGCCAGAAGAGAACTATATCAGAATAACGGTTCTCTGCCTGAGGTCTGCCCTGGAGAGATAGAAGAGGATTTTAAGAGGAGGGACTTTACCGTAAACAGTTTGATGGGCAGGGTCTATAAAGGTGAAATGGTTGAAGTCTTAGATTATGCTGGAGGACTGGCTGATATTGATAAAAAGCTGATACGGATAATCAAAAGAGGCAGTCTCTATGAAGATCCTACCCGAATAATAAGAGCCTTAAGGTATAAAGCGAGGTTTGGTTTTAAGATAGAAGAGAGCACTCTAAGTGAGCTGAGAGAGGCTATCAATTCAAATGCCTATGGGAGTTTAAGCGCTCAGAGAGTAGGGGCTGAGCTTCTGAGAGTCTTTAAAGAGGATGAAGTATTTGAGCCAATAAGAGAGCTATTTGAACTTAATGCTATGGGTTTTCTTCCCCCTATTAAGTTAGACTCTGTTCTTAGGGGGAGTTTAAGGGGTTGGGATGGTTTTAAAGATAAAAGCCGTTTTGAGCACTATTTTATTATACCTTTAAATATTATAGCTAGAGACTTAAGCAGAGAGGATTTAAATATCTTTTGGGATATATTTGAGCTTACGAAGCATCAGAGAAAGATAATGGTTGAGTTTAGAGATATTGATAAAGAGAGGTTGCTGGAGTATCTTTCAAATAGCTTGAAGGCTGTTGATATTTATGATAGATTGAATGGCTTTGATATGCATTCTATACTGTCTCTCTACATCTGCGCTTCTAATAAAAGAGTAAAGAGGAATCTACTCTTTTATGTAAATAAGATATCTAAGGTTAGGCTCCAGATAACCGGAGAGGATGTAAAGGCTTTGGGTATTGCGGAGTCTCCTTCTGTGGGTGAGATGCTGGAGAAGGTTTTGCGCAGCAAGGTATCAGGGGCTCTAAAAAGCAGGGCTGATGAGGTTAGAGTGCTTAAAGAGCTGTTAAGGTCTATTTAACAGTAGATCTTTATATTGGGTGCAGGCTGTAAGATTATTTAATAAATTACTAGAGCGGAGTCTTTAAATGAGTAGATTAGATAGAATAAATCATGAACTTAAGAAGGCAATAGGTGAGATACTTCTCTTTGAAGTTAAGGATGAGAGGCTAAGATTGATTACAGTAACTCAGGCTATAACCAGCGCTGATTTAAAGCAGGCTAAGGTGTACTATACTGTTTTAGGAGATGAAAAGAAGAGAGCGGATGTTGCAAGAGGGCTAAGCAGCGCCAGCGGTTTTATGAGACAGGTTTTGGCTCATAAGATGCAGATGAAATATGCACCTGAACTTATATTCTATTTCGACGATACTCTGGATAGGAGTATAAAAGTAGAAGAGATGCTTGATGAAATAAAAGATGAAGATAGAGAAGAAGATTAAAGATAAGTTTCTTAAGCTTAATAGCTTTATTGTGACAACTCATATAGATCCTGATGGAGATGCTATAGGCAGCCAGCTGCTTCTTGGGCGGTTATTGAAGAAGATGAATAAGAAGGTGGTCATGGTAAATGTCGATTCTACGCCCTCTAACCTCAAGTTTCTGCCCGGGGTTAAGAGCATAAAGCTCTCTAGAGACTATAGGATAGATTTAAATAAGTTTGATGCTTTAGTTGCTTTAGATATTGCAAATCCTCAGAGAGTTAGAGAGATGAGTGAAGTTATATCTTCTGCTAAATATGTTATAAATATCGATCACCATATAAGCAATAGTAATTTTGGTGATTTGAATTGGGTGGAGAGAGATGTATCTTGCGTGGGTGAGATGGTATATCGGCTTTATGGCTATATGGGTTTAGAGTTGGACTATAAAGATGCTTTGCTTAGCTATGTTGCAATAGCAACAGATACAGGATATTTTAGGCATAATAATACAACCTCTGAGACTCATAGGATTGCTGCCTCTCTCCTAGGTAAAGGGGTCAATCCAAGCACTGTCTATAGTGAGCTTTTTGAGAATAAGAGTTTCTCTAAGATGCGTATTCTTGCTTATGCGTTGAGTAATTTAGAGGAGAGAGATGGTATGGCCTGGGTAGATATCAGTAAAAAGGTGCTTAAGGAGAGTAGCGCAAAAAGGGAGGAGCTTGAAGGATTGATAGATTTTATCAAGACTCTTGGCGGAATAAAAGTTGCTATGGTATTTCAAGAACTTGACAATGGTATTATTAAGATAGGTTTTCGATCTAAAGATAATAAGGTAGATGTAAATAAGATTGCAGCTATCTTTGGCGGAGGAGGCCATAAGATGGCCAGCGGCTGCAGAGTCAAAGGGGCTCTTTTAGATGTTAAAAAGAGAGTCCTCGCAAGAGTAGCTGAATATCTAAAAAAGGGTCAATGATATGTTTAATGGATTTCTATTAGTCGATAAACCTGCTGGCATAACTTCACACGATGTAGTTGATTTTATCAGGAGGCGTTTTAATATTAGAAGGGTTGGTCATGGAGGGACACTTGACCCTCTTGCAACAGGCCTTTTGATCTTAATGCTGGGAAGAGCCACAAAGCTCTCTCAGCATATTATAGGTCTTGATAAGGATTATTTCGCTCAGATGAGCCTAGGTTTTTCTACTACAACTGGAGACTTAGACGGTAAGATAGTTAAGAAAGCAGAAGATGAGAGCTATCTGAACCTTAAGGAGACTGACATTCAAAGAGCGGTTGATTCTTTTATCGGTGAGATAGACCAGATCCCTCCGATGTATTCGGCTGTTAAGTATAAGGGCAAGAGGTTGTATAAGCTTGCCCGGCGCGGTATCGAGGTGCAAAGAAAGTCCAGAAAGGTTAAGGTCTATGATATGACTATAGAGAAGATAGAGCTGCCTGAGATATCTTTGAATGTAAAGTGTTCTAGGGGGCTTTATATAAGACAGCTCTGCGTTGATCTGGGAGAGAAGCTTGGCTATCCAGCTCATCTATCCAGGATGGTAAGAACCTCAGTAGGTAAGTTCAGCTTAGATCAAGCTAAGAGTCTTGATCAGATATTAAATGAGTCTGATTCTGAAAAATATATCATAGCTATTGAGACTGTTCGGAGACTTATTTAGAGATGATATTCTTAGGAGAGTCAGATTTTTCAAAAAAAGATATTAATCAAGGTATAGTTTTGACTTTAGGTGTTTTTGATGGTGTTCATATAGGCCATAGAGAGATATTTAACCTCCTTAAGTCCTTGGCTATTGAGTTAGATTCAAAGAGTCTCGTTATAACGCTATCTCCTGATCCTGAGGAGGTTCTCTATCCTGATAAGAGGTCTACTGTTATAAGTCCCTTAGATTATAAGGTAGAGATTTTATCTCAACTGGACTTAGACTACTCTATGGTGCTTAAGGCTGACAAGGAGTTGCTTGAGTATAGCCCTAGAGAGTTTTTCGATAAGTTTATTTGGGAGAGGTTTCATCCTAAAGCCATTGTTGCCGGAGAAGATTTTAGATTTGGCAGCAATAGGGAGGCTGATATAGATGCCTTACGTAAGCTCTCAGGCGAGTATAAGTTCTCACTCCATATAGCTCCTTTCTTGAACTATAAAGGAGAGAAAGTAAGTAGCTCTAGAATCAGAGAGGCTCTATCTCGAGGTGAGATAGAAGATACAAGCTATATGCTATCCCAACTCCCCAGGTTTAGCGGCCGTGTTGTGCCTGGTGAAGGTAGGGGGAGAAAGCTCGGTTTTCCTACAGCCAATATAATAACCGATTATGTATTTGATTTAAAGAAAGGTGTCTATACGGGCTGGGCTTTGATTAAGTCAAAGAGATTGCCTGCTCTTCTCTACGTCGGCACTGCTCCTACTTTTGGCGGCAAGTTTTTGCGTTTTGAGATTTATATTCCTAAATTTAGAGGCTATCTCTACGGAAAGAAGATGGCATTTGAAATTCAAAACTTCTTAAGAGAAGAGAGACTGTTTCTTAATAAGGAAGATATCCAGAAGCAGCTTGAAATAGATAGAGAGTGCCTTATGGAAGAGTTTTCTCGTGAGGTTTAATAGAGATGGATAAGGTAGTTCTTAGGAATAAAAAAGTAGGAAGAGATTTTCATGTTGAATATACTATTGAGGTTGGAATAGTCCTCTATGGGAGTGAGGTAAAATCCCTAAGAGAAGGAAAAGCCTCTCTATCAGATAGTTTTGCTTTAATTGAAGGGGGAGAGGTTTTCTTGCATAACTTCCATATTAATCCCTATGAGTTTTCATCCACAAACCATGAGCCTAAGCGAAAGAGGAAACTCTTGCTTAATAAGCGTGAGATATCCAAGTTAGCTATGGATGTCCATAAGAAAGGTTTTACCCTGATGCCTCTAAGTGTCTATTTTAAAGAGAGCAGGCTGATTAAGGTTGAGATTGCCTTAGCGCGGGGAAAGAAGAAATATGATAAAAGAGAAGACCTTAAGAATAAAGCTATTAAAGATGAGATTGATAGGGAGTTGAAAAAGCGTAGATAGGGTGCTATATTTATAGTGAATTATAGGTCTTTGAAAATGGGGGTGAATGGATTCGATCCATTAAGTAGTCTTTGAAGCTGCATGTCGAGGATATCAGGAGGCCTCGTTAAAAACCTGATAACACAATTAAGTGACGCTGGTTGCGTCTCATTCTCTTTCTGTTAAGAGGGAGGCCTCTCTTAGAGTTTACCTGTGACTTTATTTGAGGCTTGGAAAGCAGGTTGCCTCTCTTGTTCTGTCTGCGGATAAGAGATTAAGATTTAGCAGAATAGCTTCTTTAAATCCTGCCTTTTGGAGCTAGAGAAGTAAAATTAAATAAAAGGCTAAACATGTAGAAGCTCAGGGTGCACTTATTGGAGACGCGGGCTCAATTCCCGCCACCTCCATCTATAATATAGTAGGTAATATAATAGAGTCAGTTAGTTATGTAAAAAGTAGCTATTTCCTCAGTAAAATCAATACTTTCCATCACAAGGTAAGTCAAGTTATTCCAAGTTATCATTTACCCATAGAAAGCATAATTTTGGTGTTTTTGGTGGGTTTTTGGTGGGGATAGATGATAAGCGGTTTAAACAGGTTATAAATAGATTTCCATCTGATCAAACTTCTTCTGTCTTCTTTGGTATTTTTCAAACAATGAATATCTTATCTTCATCCCGATTTGTGTTCTTGGTATCTTTATCCTTAAACATCTGAATATTGTAGTTAAAAAACCTCTCATACTCTCTTTTACACTTATCTTTTCTTATATTACTTCTTTCATATTTAGCTGCTTTTATCTGTTCTGTAAACTCCTGATAAATATCACTCTGAATAAGTTCTCCCGCTGTCATATGTGCTCTCTTTTCAAACCTTTAAGCATATTCACTTAAGATTCCCATATCCCTAAAATTCCTCTTTACATATTTCCACTGAATTATGGCATATAAATATGCTACTACTCTCATACGTAGACAAGTCTAAAACTCTTGACACTATCAAAA
>Ga0075120_10002602_pt1 | contig 12910 bp, 11 predicted proteins | sample AntAceMetag02UKL_FD_69792 | JGI IMG/M metagenome (GOLD analysis project Ga0075120, IMG submission 69792) | Saline lake microbial communities from Ace Lake, Antarctica - Antarctic Ace Lake Metagenome 02UKL | ecosystem: Environmental > Aquatic > Non-marine Saline and Alkaline > Saline | place... | reverse complement strand
AATGTTTTGTTGTTTTTAAACTTGTTAAATTGTTGGAAACTTTTTTTGTTACAGACACACTATTTTGGACGGGTATCTAATTCATTAATAACGGAATAAAAGAAATTGAAGCGTTTGAAAAGACCGAATAAATCTAATAAAAATAATACAAACAATTAAAAATTACAACTATGAAAAAGGAAAACAGAATTTTGACCTACTCATTATTATTAATGGTTTTTGTATTAGTTATGAGCAGTTGTAATAAAGAAACTGAAGATGAAATCACCCCAGATAGTTCTCAATTAGTCATAGGGAAAAGTTACCAAGGTGGCATCATTGCCTACTTATTAGAACCAGGCGATTCAAGCTATAATGCCAATGTGCCACATGGTCTTATAGCTGCACCAAGCGATCAAAGTACAGGGATTTATTGGCATGCAACAAATACGGGCACAACAGGAGCAACAGGCTTTTCTATAGGTACAGGAAATTCAAATACAAATAAAATTATAGCATTATATGGTACAGAAATGAATGCAGCACGCATTTGTTATGATTTGGTATTGGGTGGTTATAGCGATTGGTTTTTGCCAAGTAAAGATGAATTGAACCAATTATGGATAAATAGAGTTGCAGTTGGCGGCTTTGCTAATGCCTACTATTGGAGTTCTACCGAGAACAGTATCTACGGCGCATGGAAACAGGTCTTCAGCAATGGCACTCAGGGCCACAACAGTAAGAACCTCGCAAGCTATGTGCGTGCCGTTCGGGCTTTTTAACTTTTTATCAATTTAACATTGAGAGAAAAAATATATCTAGCTATTTATCAAGCTTATTTTAACTGTGAACAAATACAATACTGATTTATTCCTTTTCAAGTTCAGCCAGTAATTCATCAGTAAGTTCAAGATTATGATAAACATCTTGAACATCATCGTCATCATCAATAAGCTCAACAAGTTTTAAAATGGTTTTAGCAGATTCTATTTTAATTTTTTTAGTATTGTTAGGAATTCTTTCGAGTTTGGCACTTTCGGGTTCAATGCCCAGTTCGTCAAGTTTTTTTTGCATCAAACCAAAATCTTCCATTGCTGTTGTGATAATAAAAAAATCATCTTCAAGAATAATATCCTCAGCACCTCCGTCAATCACATCCATCTCGAATTCATCTTGATCTAAATCGCCTTTGGGAACAGAAAAAATTCCTTTTCTATCGAAAACAAAACTTAGGCATCCGTTTTTACCAAGACTGCCTGAATTTTTATTAAAATATGCACGGATGTTGCTAACAGTTCGCTGAAGGTTGTCAGTAGTACATTCAATATAAATTCCAACACCATGTGGTGCATAACCTTCATAAGTTACTTCGGTGAAGGACGCAGCATTTTTGTCGGATGCTTTGTTAATTGCTCTTGTGATTGTATCTTTCGGCATATTTGTACCCTTAGCATTTGAGATAGCAAAACGCAAACGAGGATTGGAATCTATGTCTGTTCCTCCTTCTTTTACAGCAACAGATATTTCTTTTATAATCTTTGAAAATGTTTTAGAGCGTTTTGCATCAGCAGCGCCTTTTTTTCTTTTTATGGTTGACCATTTACTGTGTCCTGACATTGTTTTCTGTTTTTTGTTAAAAAGAAATTTTTAGTAGTATTTAAGATATTGATTAGAGTGTAAATTTAGAAAATATTTTTGATTTAGAAATAAAAAAATGCCATCTGCAAAAAACAGATGGCATTACTAAAACAATGAATTATTATTTTATTCTATATGTTTGAAAGTGATATTCCTGCTGTAAAAGGGTATATTTCAGGACCTTCATTTTTTTCAAATAATGTAGATAAAGCATAATTAACAAACAGATTTAGTTTCCCCCAGCCTATACGAACAGTAGCTTCATATTTAATAGGATTCAAATGGAAGTCGTCGCGAGATTTAGTTTTCTCTTTTTTATCGCCTGCAGTATAAACCATTTTTGTGTGAGAGCCAACTTTAACACCAAAAATGCCTCCTATAGCAAAATGAAAGCTGTTAGTTTTACTTCTATTATTTGTTTGGTATTCAAAAAGTATTGGAATAGTGATGTAATTAACGTTTAATTTGCTCTTAGAATAATTATGAATTGTGTCATGAAAGCCAAAAATTGTTGCTGAATCTGAAGTTAAATTAATATCATTTGAAAATCTATAATTGTTCATCTGGAATCCTAAACCTGTTGTTAATCCAAATTTATTTTTTATCAAGTTAACATTTTGTTCAAGTGCGTTTATTCCTACAGACCATGATTTTTCTTGTTTAAGGTCGAGGAATGAATATGCTGCTGGTAGATTATTATTATAATCACTATTCAAATATCCATTAATTCCTAATTCTATACCTTCCCAATGCCCATTATATTTTTTTTTCTTTTTAGATTTTTTTGCTTTTGCAATTGCTTTTTTTGCTTCATCATCAATAATAATAATTTCCGAACCACCAAGTTTAAATCTTGTTGTGTCAATTTTACCATCAGAAGAACTTATGTCAGCAACTCCACTTGCGTCTATCATTAATTTAGCAGGTTCTTCCAAATATTTAAGATCACTTGCACCGGAAACATCTCCGGATAATTCTTCAGAAGCATTAACTTTAGCATTTCCGGCTCCGCTTATATCAACGTATGTGTATTTTGTTTCAAGTTTATATGCTTGTAAATCACCGGCACCTGAAATATCAATATAATTTGTGTCAGTTGTTCCTGAAAGTATTAACTCCGAAGCTCCCGAAATATCAATAGATAGTTTATTTACAGCAAGATTTAGTTCAATACTTGATGCTCCACTTGCTTCAATTGTAAAATTATCGGCAACTATTTTATCTTTTCCATTTATTTCAATAACTCCACTTGACACAATAGAAGTTAAATTTTTATAGCTTAAATAAACTTTGTATCCTGAAGTTTTTTTAATGGATTTTGATGAAATTTTTAATAGATTGTTTGTTACTTCTAATTTAATTTCTTCATTATAATCTCCATCTGTTTCAACCCAAACTTCTTGTTTTTCTCCCTTATTTAAAATCAAACTGTATGAACCGCTGACTTCAATTTTTGTAAATTCAGGAAATTCTTTAGGTGTAATATTAATTTTGCTTTCATTCTGTGCCAAAGCATTTATTCCTAAGCTTAGCAATAATATTATTGCTGTTATTTTTAAAGATTTCATTTTTATATATTTTTATTTTAATTAATTTCAATTATGACGTTTGGATATTTTGATTTGTTACAGCAAAGAATATTTTTTACTTCTTTGAGAAGTTAAACCTATTGTCGGCAAAAGAAATGGCAGTTAGTTGTTGGTTTTCTATATTTAATTTCATTTGGCTATTTGTTAATTTATTAAAACCTGCAACACTTACATTTGCTATATCTACCCATGAAAATTGTAATGGATTATTTTCAGTGTTTTCATTGTTTGTAAATGCTCGCAATTTCTTTAGTCCCAATTGACCGATAGTAAGATAATTATCCTGTTCTGCTTTTTCAGCATTTGCCAAACGATAAGTTTGAGACATTTGAATTTCATTATAAATGTTTGAATAATAATCTCTGTTTTCGGAGTTAATTATTTTTTCTTTTTCTGCCGAAGCTAAATTATTTTCAGAATAAATGTTTTCAATAATTTTAATATTAGAAGATCTTCTTGTGATGGTCTTTTTTATTTTCTTCTGAGTATTTTCTGCAAGTTGAATATTGTTAACGGAAACTGTTGGAAGATTGATTTTTACTTCATGTTTTGAAGCTGGCTTTATTAAATTAGATTTAGTAGTTATAGAGTTTCTGTTTGCTAATTTTCCATGAGAAATTTGATGTCGGGGGAAAAATAAAGCTATCGCAACAATAATTATAATTGAAGCAGCTACTGAAACAGTAGAATAAATACTGTTTTTGCTGAAAACAGGGATAGCAAATTTCTTTAAGGATTTTTTTTCTTTGAAAACAATGCTTTCATCAGGGAATAAAATTGTGTTTTTAAAAAGTTCGTATTCTTTTTCTAAGTTAGGTTTATTTTTTATGAAGTCAGTTAATTGTTGTTTTTGCTGCAAAGAAAGGTCGCCTTCAAGGTCAGCAATAAAATATTCTTCATAATTTTCAGAATCAATTTCTCCACATTCCTGAATAGCAATTTTTTTCAGACCATCTTTATCAGCAAACTCAATTTCTGTGTCACATTCCAGAAAGGTATTTTTAAATAATTTGAATTCTTTTGATAATTCCGGATTTTTCAGTAAAAAATTAACAAGTTCTTTTTTATCCTTTTTTAATAAATCACCATCAAGACTTGCAATAAAATAATCTTCGTAATTTTCTGTAGTGATTTTTGGAGGACAGCTTTCAACATTTTTTTTCAAGCTATCTTTAAAATCATAAGTAATATTTTCTTCATCAGGAATTGAAACTTCATTAAGTCCTTCAAATTCTTCTTTAAGGTCGAAATTTTGTTCCAGAAATAATAATAAATCAGCAACTTCTTCGGTATTCAAATTACCGTCAAAGTAGTCGATAAAAAATATTTCGTAATTATTTCTGTTAATTTCCATTGTATTTATATTACTGCATCTAAACTTCCAATATAATTTTTTAAAAAAACTCTTGCCCTGTAAATATAGACCTTAACCTGCGATTCATTCAAGTTTACAATTTCTCCTATTTCTTTATAAGAATATCCTTCATAATCTCTTAACATAATTGCAGACCTTTGAACCTCGGGTAATTTTTTTATAGCTTCAGTTAGAATTTCTTTAAGGTCAGAATATTGATCATTGTGTCCGTAAATATCATATTGTGTGATATCATCAATATTGCTCAGCCTTTTGTTCTTTCTGATATCATCTATCATTGTATGATAAGCAGTTGTAAAAAGATAGGATTTTGCTTTTGAATAAGAAATATCATCAACTTTTTCCCACATTTTAGTATAAGATTCCTGAACAACATCCTTCGCTTTTTCTTCATCTCTCATGTTTTTAAGAATAAAGCGATAAACACCATCCGAAAAATCGTCAACACATGTGTTATATTCAACTGTTGTCATTGATTTTTTATGTTAAAAATTCGATTTGTTATTCTTATGACGCATTAGTATTTCGAAATGTTACAGAAAAAAACTAATAAAAATTATTTTGTAACAATACAAAAATAATAATTATGGGATGATTATTCATAAAGAATTTTTCCATTATTATTAGAAGTTCCCTTAATATCAATTGAAATAACTAATTTTGCATTTTACTTTTATTATAAATTATGTTTGAAAACAAAGACACAAGAACCGAACTTTCAAAATTAGGTGAATTTGGATTAATTAATCACCTGACAAAAGACATTAAAATAAAAAATTCTTCAACTATCAAAGGAGTTGGTGATGATGCTGCTGTTATTGATAATGGCGACAAACAAACATTAATAACTAATGACCTGCTTGTAGAAAATGTTCATTTTGATTTAGTTTATTATCCATTAAAACATTTAGGTTACAAATCAGCAGTAGTTAATTTTTCTGATATTGTTGCTATGAATGGAACACCAAAGCAATTAATTATCGGAATTTCGCTTTCCAACAAATTTTCATTAGAAGCAATAGAAGATTTTTATGCAGGATTATTACTTGCCTGTAAAAATTATAATGTTGACCTTATTGGTGGAGACACAACATCAAGCAACAAAGGATTGTTTATTTCAATAACGGTAATCGGCGAAGCAAATAAAGACGAAATAGTTTATCGCAACACTGCTAAAGAAGGGAATCTTGTTTGTGTTTCGGGCAATCTTGGAGCTGCTTACACAGGTTTGTTAATACTTGAAAGAGAAAAACATGTTTTCAAAGCTGACCCGAGCATGCAGCCCGAACTCGAAGGCTACGATTATATTCTTGAACGGCAATTAAAACCCGAAGCAAGAAATGATATTATAAAACTTTTGAAAGATGCTAACATCAAACCAACATCAATGATTGATATTTCAGATGGTCTGGCTTCTGAAATTATGCATATTTGTACATCATCAAAAGTTGGCTGTAATTTATATGAAGAAAAAATTCCTATTGATACCTCAACTTATAATACTGCGAGAGAATTTTCTTTAGACCCTACAACATGTGCTATGAACGGTGGTGAAGACTATGAATTGCTTTTCACTGCAGAACTATCTGATTTTGATAAAATAAAATCATTGAAAGATGTTTCAGTTATAGGGCATATTACACATGAAAACTCAGGCATGAATCTTATTGCAAAAAATAATGTTTCAGTTCCCATAGAAGCTCAGGGATGGGATGCTTTAAGAAAAGATTTGTAAAAATAAATTGAAAATATTTTATATTTTCCTTGGAAATATAATAAATGTTTTGTATATTTGGGTTTTCTATATATTAATTAAATCCAAATGCCATGAAAAAATTTACAATCCTTTTAAGTTTGTTTTTTGTTTCGTCTTTTCTTTTTGGACAAAATTTTCCTGTTGCAATAAATGATACTGCCACTGTATATGCGGGGAGTAATATTACAGTTAATGTTCTACTAAACGATTATGACCCTGATGGAGATTCTATTAAATTATATAATGCCTATGCATTTCATGGTTCTGTAACAAGAACAGATAGCTCAATTATTTATACACCTGATATTTATTTTGATGGCTGGGAAAAAATACAATATACGATAAGTGAGAAAATTAATACTGCAAACAAAGCTACAGCTTATTTATGGGTTTATGTTATTAATAATGGTTTTGGATATTTAGAAACAAATAATATAAAAGCAAGAATAAATGCATTTGGAAATCAATTTACGAATTTTAGTGATACTGCGGATTTCGAAGTTCCTAAGGGGAAGGGAAAACATACAATTTATACAAGTTCTTTTTGGGTAGGAGGATTAGATAATTCATCAAACTTGCATCTTGCAGGAGAAAGATATCGTGGACACGGAGCAGATTTTTGGGGAGGACCCGTTATGGATTCTACTGCATATTCAATTTCTCAGGACAGTTTATGGAATAAAGTCTGGAAAATCAGTAAAGCAGATATTGATTATCATAGAGCACATTGGTGGGATGCCGGCTATATTCCAATATCTGACATTTTAACCTGGCCCGGTAATGGAAACACAGCACTCGGACAAGCTGCACAGTTAGCTCCTTATATTGACAATAATAATGATGGAATTTATAATGCATTACAAGGTGATTATCCTTTACTGCGAGGCCATGAGTGTATTTTCTTTATTTATAATGATGATAGAAATAATCATACAGAAACAGGAGGCGATAAACTTAAAATTGAAATTCATGGAATGGCTTATGCCTTTGATTGCCCAATGGATTCGGCATTTAACAACACAATTTTTATGCATTATGATATTTATAATCGTTCAAACATAAATTATTCAAACACTTATTTTGGCAATTTTACTGATTTTGATATTGGATATGCTTATGATGATTTTATTGGTTGTGATGTTCAGCGGGGAACTTTTTTCGGTTATAATGGAAAAAATATAGATGGCACAGGAAAAGTAAATCACTACGGAGCAAATCCACCTGCTCAGGGTGTTACTATTTTAAAAGGACCATTGATGGATGCAGATGGAATTGATAATCCTTTTGGTGTTAATGAAGGTGTTAACGGTTTGTTTTTTGGAGATGGTATTCCAGATAATGAATGTCTTGGATTATCAAACTTTGTATTTTTTAACAACACAGGTGGTGGTGGAATGCAAGCCATGACAGACCCCTTTTATGCCTTTGAGTATTATAATTATATGAATTCCTTGTGGAAAGATAGTACACATCTTCTTTATGGTGGGAATGGACATGCTTATGCCAGTCCACCAGGGTATGGTCCTGCGTGTAATTTTATGTTTCCGGGAAATACTGATTCAACAAAATGGGGAACAGGAGGAGTAGCACCAAACGGTCCTGTCTATTGGTCAGAACAAACTGCTGGTAATGCGCCATACGACCGCAGGGGTTATGGAAGTATGGGACCATTTACATTCAATGCTGGAGATAAAGAAACTGTTGATTTAGCTTATGTTTTTGCAAGAAATTATAATGACACTTCAGCACTTTCTGCCATTGATGTTCTTAAAACTCGTATTGATTCAGTTATTTTAGGATACCTTTTTGATAAATCTCCTTGTGGTGGAAGTTTTACAAGCATTAATAAACTTCCAATATTACAATTAGACTTAAAAGTTTTCCCAAATCCTGCTAACAATAAATTGTTTGTAGCATATAAAAATCTTTCAAAAGAATCTCAATATTTTATTTTCGACATGTTCGGAAAACTTGTAAAAAAAGGAATCCTTAAAGAAAATGAGATTAATAGCATTTCAATTTATAATTTGAATACAGGACTATATATTCTGAAAGTTATTGAAGGTTCAGATGTAAAAAATGCTAAATTTATTAAAATGTAAGTTTAGGACTAATTGGATAAACAAGTTCCTAAAATGATTCTTTAAAATTTAAAACTAAGTATTTCTAATTTATTTTTAGTGATATAATTAATATTCGTATATTTGGATAAATTATTTATCCACTTAATTCGAATATCATGAAAAAATTTACAATTTTATTTAGTTTGTTTTTTGTTTCGCTTTATGTTGCAGGACAAAATCTTCCTGTTGCAATAAATGATACAGCCAATGCATCCGCAGGAATTAGCATCACAGTTAATGTTATTCTAAACGATTATGACCCTGATGGAGACCCTATTGAACTATGGTTAGTAAAAAGTCCTAATCATGGCTCTGCATCAAAATCCGATAGCTCAATAGTTTATACTCCGGACGTGAGCTTTGAAGGCTGGGATAGGATAGAATATTGGATAAGAGAAAAATATAGTACTTCAAACAGAGACACAGCTTCTTTATGGGTTTTTGTTGTAAATAACAGCTATGCTTATTTGGAAACTAATAATGTAAAAGCAAGAATAAACGCATTTGGAAATCACTTTTGGGATTTGGTTGCTCCAAGTTTTGAAGTTCCTAAAGGAAAAGGAAAGCATACAATTTTTAGCAATTCTTTTTGGGCAGGAGGCATGGATAACTCATCAAATTTACATCTTGCTGCTGAAAGATTTCGCTCAAATGGAGAAGATTTTTGGGCAGGACCTGTTATGGATTCTACTGCTTATTCTATGTATCAGGATAGTATGTGGAACAAAGTATGGAAAGTGAGTAGAACTGAAATTGATTATCACAGGGCACATTGGCAGGATGCCGGTTATGTGCCGATAACTGATATTTTAACATGGCCCGGAAATGGAAATATTGCACTTGGGCAAGCTGCTAAATTAGCTCCTTATTATGATTATAATAGCAATGGAACATACAACGCATTAGATGGAGATTATCCATGGATTCGCGGACATGAATGCATTTTCTTTATTTATAATGATGATAGAAAAATTCATACAGAAACGGGTGGTAAAAAACTTGGAATTGAAATTCATGGAATGGCTTATGCTTTCGACTGCTCGTGGGATTCCGCTTTTAACAACTCAATTTTTATTCATTATGATATTTATAATCGCTCAACTAAAAATTATTCAAACACTTATTTTGGCAATTTTACGGATTTTGATATTGGATATGCTGCAGATGATTATATTGGTTGTGATGTTCAGCGGGGAACTTTTTTTGGCTACAATGGAAAGAATATAGATGGAAACGGTCAAGCCGACCATTACGGAGCAAATCCACCTGCTCAGGGCGTTACAATTCTTAAAGGACCTTTGATGGATTCAGATGGAATTGATAATCCTGCGGGTGTTGATGAAGGTGTTAATGGATTGTTTTTCGGTGATGGAACCGCCGACAACGAATGTCTCGGAATGACAAGATTTGTAAGTTTTGAAAACACAGGTTCCGGTGGCACTCAAGCAATGACTGATCCGGATTATGCTTATGAATATTACAATTATATGAAAGCAATGTGGAAAGATAGTACACATTTACTTTATGGTGGCAATGGATATGATAGTACATCAGCTTATGGACCTCAATGTAATTTTATTTATCCGGGAACTTCCGACCCAACAAATTGGGGAACTGGTGGAGTAACACCAAATGGAGCTGTTAATTGGACAGAATCGACTGCAAATAATATTCCTTACGACCGTAGAGGTGTTGGTGTGATGGGACCTTTTACTTTCAATGCAGGTGATAAAGAAACCGTTGATTTAGCTTTTGTTTTTGCAAGAAATTATAATGATACTTCAGCAGTTGCAGCAGTTGATGTTCTAAAAACTCGTATTGATTCAATTATATCAGGATACCTTTCAGATAAATCTCCTTGTGGTGGAAGTTTTTCAAGTATTAATAAACTTCCCAAATTGCAATCTGACATAAAAGTTTTTCCAAATCCTGCTAACAACGAATTATTTATAGGATATAAAAATCTTTCAAAAGAATCTCAATATTTTATTTTCGATATGTTCGGAAAACTTGTAAAAACCGGAATCCTTAAGGAAAGTGAGATAAATAGTATTTCAATTTTTAATTTGAATACAGGACTATATATTTTGAAAGTTCTCGAAGGTTCAGAAGTAAATAATGTAAGATTTATTAAGATGTAAGTTAAGAAAAAATACAGAACATTTTAATTATGGGAAAACTGAGTAGAAAATTAGGATTTATTTTTCGTTTCCGTTATAAGCCCATTTTAAATATAATGCACCCCATGTGAAACCTGCACCGAAAACAGATAGAATTAATTTATCACCTTTTTTGAGTTGTTTTTCATAATCATATAAACATAAAGGCAAAGTGGCGGAAGTAGTATTGCCATATTTCTGGATATTAATCATTACTTGCTCTTCTTTAATACCCATGCGTTTTGCTGTTGCTTTGATAATTCTCATATTTGCCTGATGAGGCACAAACCAGTCAAGTTCATCGGATGAGATATTATATTTCTTCATCATATCAACAGAAAAATCAGCCATTTTCGAAACTGCCCATTTAAAAACTGCTTGTCCTTCCTGATAAATAAAATGCTCACGAGCGTCAATAGTTTCATGTGAAGGAGGTTTCACAGAACCGCCTGCTTTCTGGTGAAGATGAGTTATTCCTGAACCGTCTGATTGTAAATTGGAGTCAATAATTCCAATATCTTCAGTAGTTGGTTCCAGTAAAACAGCACCTGCTCCATCACCAAATATAGGGCAGGTTGCTCTATCTGTATAATCTACAATAGCAGACATTTTTTCGGCTCCAACTACAATTACTTTTTTATAAATACCCGATTCAACATATTTTGATGCAGTTGTTAAAGCATAAAGAAATCCGGAGCACCCGGCATTAATATCAAAGCTAAATGCGTTTTTAATACCAGCTTTATTGGAAATGATGTTGGCAGTTGCCGGAAACACATGGTCAGGAGTAACAGTTGCACAAATAAGTAAATCGATTTCTTCGGGGGAAGTATTTGTTTTTGTAAGTAAGTTATTAACTGCCATAGCTCCTACAAATGAAGCACCTTCTCCTTTTTCTTTAATAATTCTTCTTTCTTTAATCCCAATTCTTGTCATTATCCATTCATCAGATGTATCAACCATTTTGCTTAATTCATCATTTGTTAGGATATAATCAGGAATTCCTGCACTTACTCCTGTTATTGCAGCTCTAATTTTTGCCATTTTTTTGAAATTAAATTTTTTTACAATATTAAAAAAAATAATTATAATTAAACTTTTAATTTTTGAGGACATCTATCAAGTGCTAATTTTATTTCCTGAGGAAGTTTAGCTTCAAAGACATTTTTTGATGATAATATCATGTTTTTAAAAGCAATAGCATTAGATTTTCCATGACCAATAATTACAGTAGAATTAATTCCTAAGATTGGAGTGCCACCATAATTTTCATAATTATAGCGTTTAAAATAGTCATCTTCAAGACCTCGTTTTTTTATAATGTTATAAATTGATTCTGTTAGCTTTAAAATAATATTTCCTGTAAATCCATCACAGACAATAACATCAACATTGTCATTAAAAATATCTCCGCTTTCAATATTTCCAATATAATTAAAATCTAAAGCTCCTTTCATCAAACGAAAACTTGACTGGCAGAGCAAATTACCTTTTTCGTCTTCTTCGCCAATGTTTAACAATCCAACTCTGGGATTATTAATTTTCAGAACACTTTTGGCATATAAAGAGCCTAATATTCCAAACTGGTACATAACATCGGGTTTAGTGTCCGGGTTTATTCCGACATCTAAAATTATGTTGTTGCCACCGTTTTCTTTAGGTACTAAGGATGCAATACAAGGACGAATTATTCCAGGAATAGAATTAATCATATAAATTGAGCCTACAAGTATAGCACCAGTGTTTCCTGCACTTGAGAAAGCATCAATTTTTTTTGTTTTTAACAATTTAAAACCAATGGCAATACTTGAGTTTGGTTTTTTCGAGAAAGCTTTTGTGGGATGTTCGCCCATTTCAATTTGTTCAGAAGAATGAACAATTTCGAAATTATCAGGATTAAGTCCTGTTTTATTTAAAGTTTCAAGAATAATTTCACGATTTCCAATAAGTACTAAAGTATCATCTGATGGAAGTTTTTCAAAAGCTAAAATTGCACCTGCGATAGATTCTTTCGGTGCAAAGTCACCTCCCATTACATCAATTCCTATTTTCATTATTCGTGAATGAAATTATGCTACAGAGCTTTTTTCAATAACTAATTTTCCTTTATAATAGCCACATTCTCCGCAAACTCTATGATATAATACAGGTGCTCCACAGTTTGAGCAAATTATTATTGTTGGAGCTGTTGCTTTATAATGCGTTCTTCTTTTGTCTCTTCTTTGTTTTGAAATTTTTCTTTTTGGATGTGCCATAATTAATTAGTTCTTATTACAGATTATTAAATGTTT
>Ga0075120_10002601_pt1 | contig 12913 bp, 10 predicted proteins | sample AntAceMetag02UKL_FD_69792 | JGI IMG/M metagenome (GOLD analysis project Ga0075120, IMG submission 69792) | Saline lake microbial communities from Ace Lake, Antarctica - Antarctic Ace Lake Metagenome 02UKL | ecosystem: Environmental > Aquatic > Non-marine Saline and Alkaline > Saline | place... | reverse complement strand
TCAGGAAGGCCCTTCAATTCCCTAAAAGACAATCTATCAATAAGGCTGACATTGGTAATGACGTACCTGTCGTGGTTAGGGTTGAGTTCGATTTCCCTAAAATCATCCGTTGAAAATATCCAATAGCCGACCAAAGAGAACAGTGTTATGGCATCACGGTTGCTTGAATAGGAGGCAATTCCATAATGCTTTTGATTGAGGAATTTGAAATTTATATCAGGGTCAGGATTCCATTTATGCAAAATTACAATCAGATAATCAACATCATACTGTTGTTTGAGTGTCGTGAGCCATGTCTTAAGTTGATTGCTTGGCTTACCAATAAAATTCATGTACGTCATGTTGTTGAGCCAGGGCGGTGTATATAACTCAAATGCTTCTATTTTTGAAGCTTCAAATTTGCCTATCAGTTCTTTTACCGAGTATTTTCCATAATCAAAAATATCCTTGGTATTGTACATATTATGCCATGGATCGACATAAACATGGGTAAGCAAAGAATCAACCTGGTTTGCAATCGCAATCTTTGGGGTGTGTACTTGCGGGAAACTTGTGATGGACAGCAAAGCAAGCATCCCACATACAATTATCAATCTTATCTTTTTCATCATTATTTCTTTACCCAGTTATTAATCCGTGATTTCCTTCATTAAACCGGCAGCAAAATTATATGTTTTTCTTCCACATGCCGAAAACATTTCATTACAGTTTAAATTCAGCTTACTTTTGTCGCTTGTTTATAGTTGAAAGAATTACCCATGTTACGAGCGGCTAAAATTTTAAGAAACGTCATTCTGCGTACTATCGATTGGTTTTATCCGCCATTTCGCAGGATACTGCCACCCGAAACTTTCCGCTATGCAGCTACCGGGGGCTTTAACCTGTTTTTAGATATATTTCTCTACTTTATTTTTTACAACTTTATCCTGCAAAAACAAATCGTTCACCTGGGATTTGTGTCCATCAGCCCACACATAGCCGCTTTCCTGTTTGTTTTTCCCATTACTTTCATCACAGGGTTCCTGCTATCAAAATACATCACCTTTACCAGCTCACAACTTCGGGGTAGGGTGCAGCTTTTCAGGTATGCACTATCGGTTGCGGGTTCAATACTGATAAATTATATTTTGCTTAAAATTTTAGTTGAATACCTCCATATCTGGCCTACAATATCTAAAATGATTACTACCGTGTTTGTGGTCACCTACAGCTACCTGATTCAGAAATATTTTACTTTTAAAACGGGTTGAGAAGAGTGGGGGCAGTGCCGAAAAACCAGAAATCTCTGATTTCATTATTTTTCGTGCATCCTCGAAAAGTTACGAAAATTGAAAATTTTCTACTTTTCGGGATCCTCAGTTTTCAGTTCTCAGTCCTCAGTCTTCAGTTTGCAGTGCCAAAAAACCAGAAATCTCTGATTTCATTGTTTTTCGTGCATCCTCGAAAATTTTCTATTTTTCGGGATCCTCAGTCTTCAGTACAGTGCTAATAAGTTAAGGTAATGGTGTGAATTTTTGATTGTCGATTAACGATTTTTGATTTAAGATGTTCCTGACTATCATATTACAACAAATCTCCCATCGGGATGCCTTTGGTAAAAAATCAGTCCCGCATCTACGGGATTAATCATCAATCGTAAATAGTATTCTTAACTAATTGACATTGATCTTCAGTAGGCAATTTGAAGTTGATGGTTTAGATTTATTTTTCTTCGTCCAATAAAAACTAATAACCATGCAAACTATTCCTGCAAAAATTTGTTGATTATATTTGCATTCAATCTAAATTACAAATATTATAGTTATGAGCGAAAATAAAATACTTGTCCCAATTGATTTTACGGCAATTAGTGATAAAATCATCAACATGGCAACGCGCATTGCCAAAAAAGATAATTTAGGTATTACGCTACTGCACATCGAAAGTGATAAATCAGGTAAGGATACCGAAGTCAAGTTACAGCAATTGGCTGATAAAATTTCAGCAGATGAAAATATTGCTTGCGATTATTTAATAAATACAGGGAATATTTTCACTGAAATCCCAAAAGTGGCCCACAGTCAGGGCTACAAATTGATGGTAATTGGATCACATGGATTTAAAGGATTGCGCGAGAAGTTTTTTGGTGCCGATATACTTAAGCTTGTTAAAAGCATTCCAATTCCGGTGCTTGTTTTCCAGGGAAAATATGAGATGCCGGCCGAGGGATTTAAAACTATTGTCTTCCCGGCAGGAACACATGATTCGTTCTGTAATATTATTGATGCCACAATTTATATTGCAAAATTATTCGATGCTACTGTTCATCTCTACACTGTCGAAAAGCCGGGTGCTGAATGGTCAGCAAAACTTAAAGCCAATATCGAACTGGCACGTGAGAAATTTGAAGAAAACAATGTTAGTTATACCAGGGTGAACGAAGAGCAAAGTTCATTTTCGATAGGCTATTCAAAACAAATTCTTCAGTTTTCTAAGTCTGTGCATGCGGATATGATTGCACTGATGTCGATTCCGACAAAGGAACACTACTACTTTGCCGATAGCGATAAAGAAGCCTTGCTTACCAATGATGCCTGTTTGCCCATTTTCTGTACCAGTAACGAGAAAACTATATAGTAAGCCCATCTCGAAGCCCAACCCTTATAATTATTAAGATCAGGAACAGGATGATAAAAGGAATATAGGCCAACCCACACTGGATGTCTTTTAACTTGGCTCCTGTCGATCTGCGGGATTTAAACGAAATTTCGCCAAGTTCCCCAATCCGGAAATAAAGCCCTGCAATAAAAAAAACAAGTGGTAATAATATGTACAGGTCCAGGTACTTAAAGTGACCGAGGTAAGGGACCTTAAACAGAATAATGATTAGGATCCCAAGAAAAGCAGGCATTACTATTTGGTGCTTAAAATAATTGCCAACGTTTCGACCTGGCAAGATAGGATAGTACAAGTTTGCCGAAATCATCACATGCCTTTGCGCCTTATTCCCTAAAAAGAGCAGTAAAAAAATGGCAGCAAGGCCCAGGAAAGCTTTGATAAGGAAAGGCATTCTGAGTGTATTGAAGGCAGCTCCTATCCCGAAGTTAAATATTGCCCCAACAATTACATTCCCCAAAAACCAGGTTAGCGCAATAATGTAAACCCACAAAAAAAATATCTTTTGTTTTTTAAGGTACCTTCTTTGCTTTTTGTATAAACGTTCGAAGATTAATGCTAAAAGTAAACTGAATGAGTTTCCAAGTAAGAAAACCACAATCACCTTATCATCAGTCCAATTTTCGCCGGAAAGAATAAAACCATAGAAAAAAAGTTCGGCATCAAAACCTAATGATTTTGCCAGAAATATTGAAAAGAGGTTAACCGAAAAGACGACAAAATAATAGGCGATTACAAAAGAAACCAAAGAATTGATTACGATACAGGCATTAAAATTTTTGAACTTTATACTTGTGGGCATGTGCTATTATTATTTTGCACCAAAGATATGGAAATAAAAGTACCGGTAATTTTGTCAATCCCAAAAGGATGCTTTTCGGCGATGTTTAGGTGATATATTCACCCGGTGACTCAAAGTCACCGGGTGAATGGTAAGCACCGGTCACCCGTCATCCAACATCTGGCAACTCCCCGCTCTAAATCGCCGAAAGGTAAGTTTGTAAATTTTGTTCGGATGAAAGTCCAAGCTTTTTACGCAGTCTCGAGCGTGCTACCCGCATACTTTCAGGGGTAACAAACAAGAGTCCGGCAAGTTCCTTTGTACCCAGACCAAGCCTGATCATGGTTGAAAGTTTCAATTCTGCAGGTGTTAAAGATGGGTGGGCTATCAAAAGCCGTTTTTGAAAGGCAGGATGCAGCTTATCATAATCGTTACTAAACTTTTGCCAACCATGCCCTTTCAACCGGGTTTCAATTGTTTCAACCATTTCGGAAAAGCCTTCCTTTGTAAGCTGATGTTCAGCAGAAAGCTTATTGATATTTTTTGTAGATAACAAAAGCTTTTCAAGGAAGTTGTTTACTTCGTTGGTAAAGATCACATTTTCAATGATCTTGCTTTCCTTTTCTTTGATGAGTTGTTTCCGCTCATCGGCAATGGTAAGGGCAGAATGCATCCGGGCCAAAAGCTCTATTGCATTAACAGGCTTCCTTATATAATCGATGGCACCAGCTTCGATAGCAGTTTCTAAATCCTCGGGGCTAACCATCACACCTGAAACAATAATTGCCGGGATATGTTGAGTTGAAGAATCTTTCTTAAGGATTTGTAGCAATTCGATGCCATTGATTTCGGGCATTTCCCAATCTGTGAGGATGATATCCGGGGTAACTCTTTCCATTATCCTTAGTGCTGTCTTTCCACTGTTTGCTTGATAAATCAGATAGGTAGGATGATGTTTTTCGATGATCGCTACTATCGTTTTAAGATTATGTATCGAATCGTCAACAATCAGTATTTTATAATTTTTCATCGCATAAGTACTTTTATCAATCCAATAAATTTTGCTTCATCAATATGAATGGTGGCAAAGCGTATCTCCTCTAACCATCGATCTAATCCTTCAATATTGAGTGCTTCAATATTAATCAATATTTCCTTTATTTCGCTTATAGCGAAAACACAACAGGCATTGAGCTTTTCGAGGTAGGGCTTGAGTTTTGTTAAGTCCCCGGGCGAAATATTCTTATACTCTAAAGCATCATCAATAGGAATTGGAATAGTGAGGTTTTGAATGTCACTTTCAATTGTTTGAAAGTTAGTTAAGCGAATCCAAAACTTTGCTCCCTGGCCAGGTGCTGACTTCACACCAATAGTCCAGCCATGTAATTCAACCGCCATTTTACAAAATGCAAGCCCCAGACCAGTTGATGCTACCTCACCCGATTTAATTTTTTTGATCTGCTTAAACTTTTCAAAAATAATTTGGTGGTGTTCACGTGCAATTCCGACCCCCTCATCCTTAACCGTTATTAGGAGCATTCGATCCTTGTCAACTTGTGCATCCACAACAATTGCACTGTTTACCGGTGAGAATTTGATGGCATTTGAAAACAGGTTGACAAATACCCTGCTCAAAAGTTCCTGATCGGCTTGAAAGAGAAAATCATTGGAGAATTCTTTTCTTATGGTGATGTTTTTTTGCTCACATAAAAAGTCAATCTCTGTAATGGCCGGTTGAATTACATCCTTTAAGTTGGTTTCAGCTAGCTGAAGGCTAAGGCTATTTTTTTCTGCCTTGTTAACATCCAGCATATTCATTACCAAATTGAGCATCTGCTTACTGGTATGATTTACAATCCGGGTCCTTTCATCAGGATCTTCAAATACATCAATGTTCGTCAGGACATTTAATGGGTTTTTTAAATCATGCACCAGCATACTTACCATCGCCTGTTTGTATTCGTCCAGTTCCCGTAGTTTCGAGTAGGCCTGGTTTACCTCTTGAGCATAGGTTTCGATTTCGCTGTTTTGCTTACTGATTTGATTATTCTTATCAGCCAGAAGAAGGTTAGCTTTTTTTAATTTTCGACGGGCAAAAAACATATTTACAGCAAAAGCTATTACAAGAAGTGAAGTAACCAGGAAAAAATAATTCAGATGTCGTTGGGTTTGGATTTCATTTTCATGCTGAAATTCCCGTTCCATACGGTACTGAACATTTTCCAGGCTATCGCTCAATTGTTGCTGCCGGAATTTATAACTCAAATCAAGGCTTGTAAATTCTTTTATCTTTTCTTCGCTTGTAAGGCTATCCTTTAATTGAATGTACATTTTCAAATAATCGAATGCCTTTTGAGGCTGGTTTGTTCTGTTGTACAACTCCGCTAAAACTTCAGAAACCGTTACAATCTCCTCTTTGTAGTCATTGTCTGTTGCAGCAGCAAACCCTTTCTTTAGTATTTGTTCGGCCTTGTTTAGTTGCTTTGTTTCCATATAAGCTGTACCGAGAAAGGAAGTGGCATCAGCATACTGGCGCATATCTCCGTACTCTTCAGCAATGGCTACACCCTTTTCGCTATTTTCGATAACTTTTTGGTATTGGGGCGGTTTTGTATTTATATAGTAATATGAAAGTACCGCATAATAGCTGCACAATCCAAGTGGGAAATCAGATTCTTCGTAGGTTTCCTTTGCCTTTTCAAGTGTTTCAAAAGCCTTTTCTATCTCATCTTTATCAAGGTAAACTTCCGATAAATTACTATACGCCATGCCCAGGTCCCGAATTGGCTCCAATGGTTCGAGATAGGCAATTGCGTTTAAATAGGCTTCCTCCTCTTTTTCCTTGTCTTTGGTTTTTCTATAAACCAGTCCGATGCTGTTGTGTTCCACACCTAGGTTAATAGAATCATTTAAAAGTTCAAAAGCAGAAAGGGCTTTTTGTTTAAACTGCAATGCCAGGATATAATTTCCTTGATGGAAATAGATCCGTCCTAAATGATCGTTTGCCACACCAAACCAAAGTGTATCGCCAACCTGACCCAATAATTCTGTAGCTTTTAAATAATATGTTTTTGCCTTATCGTTGTCGCCTCCCCATTTGTATATTACCCCAATTACAGCATTCATGATGCCTTGATCTAAGGTGTCGTTGCACTGCTTTAAATCCTCCTCACCACTTATAGCATAATATAAAGCTGAGTCAGGATTTCCGGTGGCGAAAAAATACCTGGCAAGTAAGTATTTTGATTTTCCTTTGAAAAAAGGTAAAGAGGCTGAATTTGAAAAATCGAGGAGTCTTCTGGCTTCTATATATGTTGAGTCAAGGTTATTTGATTCATACTTAGCGGTAACACTCTCTATCATCAGTGCTGCTGAATCGCTGTTAGAAGTGTTTTGTGCAAACAAGGATTTAGGCTGTAAGGACAGCAGACACAAAATGATGCCGGTAATAAAAACAATTCTGATAGTTCCGCCCATGGTTTTTGCTTTCGCTAAGTTATTCGCGACACTTTGTATGGTGTTTTTGAACGAGTATCGCAAAAATATAAAAACTAAGCTGGTATCCAATAAAAATCTGAAACTTAAGAGGTATTTATTTTATAATGAAAAGCGCGGATTTACTGCATTGTTGCGTTTTGAGCCGAATGAAAAGCTGGTGCCTATGCCTAAAGCATAACGAAAGGTGGTTTGCATTTCGCGCTGGCCGGTGATAATGTCAAATTCGTCGTAGCCACTGCCGGAGATTGTAATCTGGTTTCTTGGCATACGAAGTTTTTAGCAAATAAGGAACAAGCCCAACTTCAAGCATCGACAAAAGCTCCATTCTTAATTCATCTGCACTCAGCTCGGGAGAGGTGCTGAATTTGAGCGTGTCATTTTTATTTTTAAAGCACTGCTGGCCCACAAATTCCATCATAAACTCTTTTCCGCCACTTCCGGTTTGAAGAGATGTAACCATCACATGTACATCTACTATGTTGGGATCATGGGAATAATTTACCACTGTCAGGTTTTCTTTAATGTATTCCATATCGCAGGCAATGCAATCGAGATAAATGTCAATTGACTGATCGGGGATTGTGGCTACGATTATTCCTTTATCCTGGGCACGAAGACAAAAACATGTGGTAAGGATGAGGCTTATCATTAAAAGGGACTTTTTCATGGCTCGTCTATTTTTGATTGTGTGGGGGAAGAGAAGACGGAAGACTGAAGACCGAAGACGGAAGATGGAAGACGGAAGAGAAGACGGAAGACTGATGTAAGATGCCCTATGATGGATGCAAATAGTTGACCGGTCGATACTAACTACCGATCACTGATTACCGATCACTGTTCACCGATCAACGTTCACCTTTTAATCCAGCTTCAGCACGGCTAAAAACGCCGTTTGTGGAACTTCAACATTCCCTACCTGGCGCATCCGCTTCTTGCCTTTTTTCTGTTTTTCGAGGAGTTTGCGCTTACGCGTGATATCACCTCCATAACATTTGGCAGTAACGTCTTTCCTGAGGGCTTTCACGGTTTCGCGGGCGATGATCTTCACACCAATTGCGGCCTGAATGGCAACATCAAATTGCTGACGTGGAATGAGTTCTTTCAGCTTTTCGCACATGCGGCGGCCAAAATTATAGGCATTATCAAAATGGATGAGTGTTGACAATGCATCAACCTTCTCGCCATTGAGCAGGATATCGAGGCGAACCAGTTTGGCTCGTTTATACCCTACCACATGGTAATCGAAGGAAGCGTATCCCCTCGAAATGCTTTTCAGTTTATCATAAAAGTCGAAAACGATTTCGGCCAATGGTAATTCAAAAGTAACTTCCACCCTGTCGCTGGTGAGGTAAACCTGATTTTTCAGCTCGCCCCGCCTGTCGATGCACAGGTTCATAATGGGACCCACATATTCCGATTTGGAAATAATTTGCGCGTGGATATAAGGCTCTTCGATGTAATCGAGCACATTGGGCCCTGGTAAACCCGAAGGATTGTGCACCTCAATCATTTCATCTTTGGTGGTGTAAGCTTTGTAGGATACGTTTGGCACGGTGGTAATCACATCCATATCAAATTCGCGGTCGAGACGCTCCTGGATAATTTCCATGTGAAGCAGTCCCAAAAATCCGCACCTGAAACCAAAACCCAATGCTACTGATGATTCCGGCTCGAAGGTGAGGGATGCATCATTCAGTTGCAGCTTTTCCATCGAAGCACGAAGCTCTTCATAATCGTCAGCATCCACAGGGTAAATACCTGCAAATACCATGGGCTTCACGTTCTCAAATCCATCGATCATCTTTTCACAAGGATTATCAACCTGGGTCACTGTATCGCCAACTTTTACCTCTTTTGAGGTTTTTATCCCCGAAATGATATAGCCCACATCACCAGCCTGAAGGGTGGGTTTGCTTTGCAGTCCAAGTTTAAGGACACCAATCTCATCAGCATTGTATTCCTGATCGGTGGCAAAAAATTTCACCAGATCGCCTTTTTTAATCCTTCCATTAAAAATCCTAAAATAGGCAATGATGCCCCGGTACGAATTATAAACCGAATCGAAGATGAGCGCCTGCAATGGTGCATCAGGATCACCCGTGGGCGCAGGGACGCGTTCAACAATTGCTTCGAGGATGGTATCAACACCAAAGCCGGTCTTACCACTGGCTTCAATAATATCGTCGCGGTCGCAGCCAATCATATCCACAATCTGATCTTTCACATCTTCGGGCATGGCATTGTCGAGGTCCATTTTATTAAGTACCGGAATGATCTCCAGATCGTGATCGATGGCCAGGTAAAGGTTCGAAATGGTTTGTGCCTGTATGCCCTGTGTGGCATCAACAATCAGCAGGGCGCCTTCGCAGGCCGCAATTGACCGCGACACCTCGTAAGAAAAATCCACATGTCCGGGGGTGTCGATGAGATTGAAAACAAACTCTTCGTTTTCCCGCTTGTAAATCATCTGGATGGCGTGGCTTTTTATGGTTATGCCGCGCTCGCGCTCAATATCCATACTATCGAGCACCTGCTCTTTCTTGTCACGTTCAGCAAGTGTTCCGGTAAGGTCGAGCAGGCGGTCGGCCAGGGTACTTTTACCGTGGTCGATATGGGCTATAATACAGAAATTTCGTACGTTTTTCATGGGGCGCAAAAATAGGTATTTTAATGTTACAAAGGGTGGGTTTTTAGTGCTGTGTATTTAGACTGGCAGGTGAAGGTATAGGGTATAAGGGGAAATAGGGGAAATAGGGGAAATATGGGGAATAAGGGTGGTAAACTACAATAAACAATTGATGATTTGCGATTTTGGAATTTGCTTATTTTTTTTTCTACCTTTACACATCTAATAATCATGTCAAAAGACTATGGTCAATAAGAAGAATGAAACTTCAGGTTTTCAAGGTGGTCTATATTTAGAAATAGGACTGAAAAATGATTGGCCTGGAAGCAATTTAGCTTACTTTTTAATGCGTTAAAACACAAACTGAAAATATCCAAATTTGAAATTCACTCTATCCAGAATAGTATCAACTAATAATAATTCAAAGAATTATTGTGCTCAACTTATCGTCAATATTAACGAAACACTTCGTTATTATGACTTTAGGACGAAAGTAGATGGAGCAAGTGTTGAGTTTGAAAGAGTGTTCCGAGACATACCTGATACCGGTACAAGAAGAGATCCTTTTCGAAATTTAAGAAACGGAAGAGTTGAATTGTTCATTAAATCAAATAACATAATCAAAATAAAAAGTACTATTGGTTTATCCCATTTAACCTTTTTGGCATTATCCTTAGGGCTTTGTGTTTTTCTTTTTAGCTGGTTTTGGGATTCGAATTTAATCGGAATGGGGATATTTTCCCTTATTATTGCTGGGGTAGTATTTATGGCAGGTTGGCTCAGCATTATTTTCAAAATGGATAAAATAATAAACAAAGCCATCGAAAAAACTTAGCCCAATTCATTTCCATTATTGGCCTGATTAATTCATGAATTAGTTGTGCTATCAATGTCTTTTTTGTCAATTCTCATGAATCATTCAGCTTCAAAAATCAGAAAATATTTGTTAACTTTGTATCAATTGCAAATAAAAAGATTTAATCACCCTAAAATTTTTGATTATGAAAAAAACAATCGTACTTTTTATCGTTCTGATACTTTTTAGTATTGGCAAAGCAGAGAACCCGCAATGGATAAATTACACAAATGGGAAGCAAGCCCGTGTAATGGTCGAAGAAGCTAGCCATCTATGGATTGGAACCCTGGGAGGACTGGTGAAATTTAATAAATTATCTGGAAAAATGACGCATTACAACAGGTCAAACTCCGGTATTCCGGCAAATATAATTTTGTCGATGGCCATCGATGAGAATGGGAATAAATGGATTGGTACTTTTGGAGGTGGGTTGGCGAAATTTGACAATACGGACTGGCTGATATATAATAAATCAAATTCAGGATTGCCTCACAACGATGTTGATGCAATAGCAATTGATGATGATGGGAATTTGTGGATTGGGATGACGGCTGCTGGTTTAGCGAAATTCGATGGAACAAACTGGACTGTTTACAATGAGGCTAACTCGGGCTTACCAGCCAATTCGGTTGAGACTATAACCATTGACGAAAACGGGGAAAAATGGATTGGAACCCTCTATGGCGGTCTGGCTGTTTTTGATGACCTGAACTGGACGGTTTACAATCCAAGCAACTCTGGGTTGCCTTCCGAAAGCATTTGGTCGATAGCCATCGATGCTGATGGAAATAAGTGGATAGGTACAGTTGATGACGGTGGGGTATCTAAATTTGACGGGACAAATTGGACTACTTATAATGCATCAAATACCGGCCTGCCCATTAGCACGGTTTTTACAATTTCGATAGCTGAAAATAGTGACAAGTGGATTGGAACAAATGCAGGCTTGTTTATTTTCGATGATACCAACTGGGTGAATTACAATACAACAAACTCCGGGCTTTTGAATGACCATGTTCATAGTATTGTTTTGGATGAAAATGGAATCAATTGGATAGCAACAGATGCTGGCCTTGCTAAATTTGATGGTTTAAACTGGACGCCCTTCAACACATCAAATTCTGGGATGCCAAGTTTTAGGGTTACTACAGTAGCTATCGACGAAAACGGGAATAAGTGGATTGGAACTTCCAGCGGTGTGGCAAAATTTGACAATAACAATTGGACTGTATTTGATGTGTCCAATTCCGGCCTACCTCATAATTGGGTTAACGTAATTAGCACAGATGGTGCCGGGAACACGTGGATAGGCGCCAATTATGGTGGTCTATCTAAATTTGACGGAACAACGTGGACGGTTTATGATGTTTCAAACTCTGGATTGCCCGATGACCACATCAATGCTATTTGCATTGCCGGAAACGGGGATAAATGGATAGGGACAGAAGATGGCCTGGCAAAGTTCGCCGATGGCAACTGGACAACTTACACTTCGGCAAACTCTGGCTTGCCGGTAAATGATATTCGTGCTCTAACTATTGATGAAAATAATAATAAGTGGATTGGCACTTATGGTGGTGGCCTGGCAGTATTTGATGGTTCTAACTGGCAAATATTCAACGTGTCAAACTCCGATTTACCCGACAATTTAATAAATACCACGGCAATAGATGAAAGTGGAAATAAATGGATAGGAACCGAAGTTGGAGGTGTGGCAAAATTTGATGGAAATAACTGGCAGATTTTCAATACCGATAATTCAGGTCTTCCACACAATACTGTAAATGCCATGTCTATCAACAAAAATGGGAATTTGTGGGTTGGTACAAGGCTTGGTGGCTTGTCGAGATTTAATGGCAACGAATGGTTAACCTACAACACATCAAATTCCGGTCTGCCCAGCAACGAGGTTTATGCCATAACCATCGACAGTAGCAACAATAAGTGGATTGGGACTGCCATGGGAGGTTTGGCCGTTTATAACGAAGATGGGGCGCAGGTTTCGGTGGAGGAAAACCAAATTTTGCAAAGCAACATACATGTCTTTCCCAACCCGGCTTCAGATTATTTTAGTATTGATGTTCCGCCTTCAATGGATATTTTCGAAATAGAAATGATGAACCTGCAAGGAATCATTGTATTTTGTAGGAAAAATTTTGATGCACAAAACAAAATAAATATCAGTAATCTATCAAATGGACTGTATTTGTTGAGGCTTAAAACGGATAAAGGCTCAATGACAACAAAACTTATAAAACAATAACTTCACACTATGGCAACTAAAAACCTTCAATCTTACCAATCAGGATACATCGAAGTTTCCGGCGGGCATCAGCTCTATTACGAACTCTATGGCAACCCAAAAGGAATTCCGGTAATTTATCTGCATGGCGGGCCGGGAGCTGGCTTTGGCGACAAGAGCAAAGTGTTCTTCGACAAGCGGCGGTACAATGTGATTTTCTTCGATCAAAGGGGATCTTCACGAAGCAAGCCTTTT
>Ga0075120_10002595_pt1 | contig 12922 bp, 6 predicted proteins | sample AntAceMetag02UKL_FD_69792 | JGI IMG/M metagenome (GOLD analysis project Ga0075120, IMG submission 69792) | Saline lake microbial communities from Ace Lake, Antarctica - Antarctic Ace Lake Metagenome 02UKL | ecosystem: Environmental > Aquatic > Non-marine Saline and Alkaline > Saline | place... | reverse complement strand
ATTGCTTCTGATATTTACGCCAGGTACAAAAAATTGCAGGGTTTCAATGTATTGCATCCCATGGGTTACGATGCTTTTGGTTTACCTGCCGAGCAATACGTCATTCAAACCGGCACACATCCTGAAGTAACCACTAACAAGAACATCCTGCGCTACCGTGAGCAGATGGATAAAATCGGGTTTTCCTACGATTGGGACCGCGAAGTAAAAACCTGCGACCCCAAATATTACAAATGGACACAATGGACCTTTATCCAGCTTTTCAAGTATTGGTATGATAATAAAACTGATAAAGCGCTGCCGATTGAAGAATTAGTAAATCATTTTGAGCTTTCAGGAAACAATGGCATCGATGCTGCCTGCACAGAAATCGAAGCCTTTAGCTCCGAACAATGGAAAGCAATGTCGGTAAATGAGCAGCAGGAAGTGCTGATGAGTTACAGGCTGGCTTACCTGTCGGACACCATGGTGAATTGGTGCCCCGAACTGGGAACCGTATTGGCCAATGATGAGGTGAGCGAAGGTTTTTCGGTGCGTGGCGGACATCCGGTTGAACGCAAACTGATGAAGCAGTGGTCGCTAAGGATTTCTGCCTACGCTGACCGTTTATTGCAAGGCCTCGACAAAGTTGACTGGTCGGAATCGGTAAAAGATATGCAGCGCAACTGGATTGGCCGCTCCGAAGGGGCATCGGTAGTTTTTAAAGTTGAAGACCATGAGGAAGTGATAGAAGTTTTTACTACCCGTCCTGATACACTTTATGGAGCCACTTTCATGGTATTGGCTCCCGAAAATGAGATGGCACTTGAAATCACAACACCTCAAAACCGTGGGCCTGTCCGCGAATATATCGAGAAATCAAAAAATCGCTCGGAACGTGAGCGCATGACAGAAGTAAAAAAAGTTTCAGGGGCCTTTACAGGCTCTTATGCCATCAACCCACTTAATGGCGAACGCCTTAAGATTTATGTGGCAGATTATGTTTTGGCCGGTTACGGAACCGGAGCGATTATGGCGGTGCCGGCCCACGATAGCAGGGACTTTGCCTTTGCAAAACACTTCCTGCTCCCCATTATGCAAGTGGTGAAACGAGAGGGTGAAACATTGACGCACCCTCACGAATGGATGGAATCGTACGACGCCAAAGACGGTGTGATGATCAACTCAGGTGTGATATCAGGACTTGAAGTAAAGGAAGCTACAAGTACCATTATCGACTATATCGAGAAAGAAAGCATTGGCATGGGGCAGGTTAATTTCAGGTTGAGGGATGCTATTTTCAGCCGTCAGCGATACTGGGGCGAGCCATTCCCGGTTTATTATAAAGATGGAATGCCTTATGTTTTTGATGAAAGTGAACTTCCGATAGAATTGCCGCAGGTTGACAAATATTTGCCTACCGAATCTGGCGAACCACCATTGGCCAGGGCGAAGGATTGGCATACCAAAGAGGGCTATCCCATCGAAACCAACACCATGCCCGGATTTGCGGGTTCCAGTGCCTATTACCTGCGGTACATGGATCCAAACAACGACAAAGAATATTTCTCGAAAGAAGCCAACGAATACTGGCAAAATGTTGATCTTTACCTTGGTGGTGATGAACATGCCACAGGTCACCTCATCTATTCCAGGTTTTGGAATAAGTTTCTTTACGACCTGGGCATGACTTGCAAAGATGAGCCCTTTAAGAAAATGATAAACCAGGGGAAAATCCAGGGAAGGTCGAGCATTGTTTACCGGAAAAATGGCACTAACACTTTTATTTCAAAAGGATTATTGGATGGCCATAATGTTACACCAATTCATGTGGACATCAACATTGTGGAAAATGATATACTTGATGTTGACGCTTTCAGGCTGTGGCGTCCCGAACTTGCTGATGCTGAGTTTGAGCTTGAAGATGGAAATTATGTTTGTGGCTGGGAAGTTGAAAAAATGTCGAAATCATTGTACAACGTCCAGAACCCGGATGAATTGATTGAAAAATATGGTGCGGATACCTTCAGGTTGTACGAAATGTTCCTGGGGCCGCTGGAGCATCACAAACCCTGGGATACCAATGGAATTGAAGGTGTGTCGCGCTTCATGAAAAAATTCTGGAGATTGTTCTTTGACGAGAGTGGTAACTTTAACATTTCGGATGATGAGCCTAACCGCGATGAATTGAAGGTGATGCACGGGACCATCAAGAAAATCAAGGACGACATCGAAAAGTTCTCCTTCAATACAGGGGTGAGTAACTTTATGATTTGTGTAAACAACCTGCATGAGCTGAAATGTAATAAGCGTGCAATCCTGAGCGACCTTGTAGTTCTGATTTCATCCTATGCGCCTCATATTGCTGAGGAGCTGTGGCAAAGGCTGGGCAGTAACGAAAGTGTAACTTTTGCAAGTTTCCCTGAGTTTAACGAGGAATACCTGGTTGAGAGCACTTTTGAATATCCGGTTTCATTCAACGGAAAATTAAGGTTCAAGATGGAGTTTCCACTTGACACCCCAAAGGAGGAGATCGAAAAGCAGGTGCTTGGTTCTGAGACTGCCCAAAAATGGATTGAGGGTAAAAAGATCAGAAAAATAATCATCGTACCCAAAAAGATCATCAATATCGTTGTAGGATAGCAAAGCAATTTTCCGGTAGATTTATAGTTTATTTTCTTATAAATTTTTTCATGGGCAATTATTGCTTGCTCTGAAAAGCGACTCACGGCGTTGTTTTTGTAATTATTGTTTTGATGAGCTCAAAATGGTTTTACAAAGACCTTGAACCCTCGCAAAATATGACAACCCTGGTTAACAACATCTTTTTTTTGTTATTTTTGATGCTGACGATTTCGGTTTCTTCCCAGGAATTCGAATACCGTAGCGTGGAGAACAACAGCTTTAAAACCGGGGAAAAGTTGAAGTTTAAGGTTTACTATGATTCCTTTATCACTGGCAAGGTAAATGCCGGAACGGCCACACTTGAAGTGAAAAACACAAACCGGCGCTTCGATAAGCGAGAAGTGTATCATATTGTCGGCACCGGTAAATCCAACGCGGCATTTGATCTGTTTTTCAAGGTGCGCGATCGTTTTGAATCCTACGTTGACAAGACAGCGCTGCTACCTCACCTTTTTATCAGAAGGACCAAAGAGGGTGGCTATGTGATGGAAGATGATGTGTATTTTGACCGCGAAAACGGTCTGGCAAAAAGTAGCCGGACCACAAAAGAAATTTTGCCGGATATCCAGGATATTATTTCAGTAGCATATTATTTAAGGACTTTTGATTTTATCGATGCTCAGGAAGGTCAGAATTATAAAGTTGATTTTTATCTCGATGATTCAGCCTATGTATCGGTGATTCAATTTGTGGGCCGTGAGCTGGTTGAAACCCAACTTGGTGTTTTTAACTGCCTTGCTTTTAGGCCCATGGTTGCCACAGGCGAAGTTTTTGACAATCCCTATCCTATGAAGTTGTGGGTAACCGATGATGGGAACAAACTCCCGGTTTTAGGAAGATCCGAAGTTGTTGTGGGTTCGGTGAAAATGGAACTGATCAAGTATTCAGGATTAAGAAATCCTATTGAAGCCAGGGTGGAGTAACTGGTGATTGGTGAATAGTGAATAGTGATCAGTACTGAAAGGGATGGCGGCCATTAAACTTCTTAGGTGGGGTGTTATCTGGATTTATTTTCTCCTCCCATTTTTTTTATTTTCCTCTTTAACTTTCCTTTCATCAGCATATCATTTTCGTAAAGATAGATTTCTCAGTCGCTGTGCTCCATCGAAATGACAAAGCTCATGAATGTAGGGTAGGGAAAGGGAAAGTGGGCGCTCTGCGCCCACTTTCCCTTTCCCCCAAACCAATAAACCACGACTTTGTCATTTCGACCGACCCGCCTGCCAAAGCGAAGCGGCGGGCAGGAGGGAGAAATCTCGTTGAAAAAACCTTTAAAAAAAATCAAACAACGGGACAAAAAGACGTTTTTTTTGACAAATCTTAATAAACAGAAAGATATAGTTTGCAGAAAAGCAATATTTAACCACCCCACCTCTTAGGTATTTGGCCAAACGCCAAACGCCAAACGCCAAACTCGTTTAGTACAACAAATTCACCCTGTTCGAATCCATTTTGATAAAAATAAACAGCAGGATGGTAAAGGCCCAAAGCGATGAACCTCCATAGCTGAGAAAGGGAAGAGGGATACCTATAACCGGGAACAGTCCCAGGGTCATAGCGATGTTTACCGTGAAATGGAAAAAGATGATGGAGGCCACACCATAGCCATAAATCCTGCTAAATTTCGATCGCTGCCTTTCAGCGACAATAATAAGCCGGATCAATAGGGCTACAAATAATGCAACCACCACCAAACTTCCAACAAATCCCCATTCTTCGCCGATAGTGCAAAAAATAAAATCGGTGCTTTGTTCGGGCACGAAATCGTATTTGGTCTGGGTTCCTTTCAAAAAGCCTTTACCTGTTAATCCTCCCGAGCCAATGGCAATCAGGGATTGGTGCACATTGTAACCTGCCCCGTGTATGTCGGTTTCTTTTCCCAGCAAAACATTTAGCCTTGAGCGGTGGTGCGGTTCAAGGATATTTTTGAAGGCATAATCAACACTAAAAACAAAGCCGGATGCAACAATTACAACCAATACTGTGGTCATCACACTGGTTGTTGTCCTTTGCATCATCAGTATCAAAAGTATCGCCAGCAGCACCAGTATGCCAAGGATCACAAATGTATTTACCAGCAAAGCCATCAGGAAAAGAAAGATTAATGCAAGGCCGATGATCAATATTCCACCAGGCATCCCTTCGCGGTAAAGCACAAAAACAAAAGCCGAATAAACCAGGGTCGATCCTGTATCGTTTTGAAGCAGGATAAGCCCGGCAGGAATGGTAAGAATGATGACAGCCTTTAACAATGAGCGGATATGCTTTAAATTGAGGTTGAGTGTGCTCAAGTATTTTGCCATGGCCAGGTTAGTGGCAAATTTGGCAAATTCGGCCGGCTGGAGGGAGAAGCTACCAATCTGGAACCAGGATTTCGACCCGGCAATTTCTTTACCAAAAACCAGTACCCCAATCAGGGCCCCAATCATAGCAATATAGATGATCCACGAAAAGGAGGAGTAAAATTTGGCGTCGATTAACAGGATAATCAGGGCCAGGACAACAGAAGTAACAATCCAAAGCAACTGCTTGCCATAGCTTTGCGACATATCGAAGATGCTGCTGTGTTCATCGTTATAAACCGCTGCATAAATGTTAACCCAACCTATTAAAACCAGCATAGCATACAGCAGGATTAGCCACCAGTCAAGGTTTTGTAATATGTTTGTTCTTGATCTCAAAGTTGAAGAAAATTGTTAAAATGCTATATTGTTAAATTGCTATATTGTTAAATTGTTGAATTGTTATTTTGATAAAGGTTATTGGTTTACTGTCTTTCTTTTTTCTGTTGAGACAAGGCATGCCTTGTCTCTGCCTACCCAACCAACCAACCTCACTCCCCAATCAAATTATCCTCCAGCATTTTCTTTTCAAACCAGGGCCGCTCAAATTCGCCCAGGATATATTTCTCCATCATCAGGGTAGCAATGGGCACACCGTATTTCGATCCATAGCCCCCATTTTCAACAATTACCGATATGGCAATTTTGGGGTTGTCCATCGGGGCAAAAGCTAAAAACACCGAATGGTTCTCTCCGTGTGGATTTTGTACAGTGCCGGTTTTTCCACACATAATAATGCTATCGTGGACATACCACCTTCCTGTTCCGTGTTCTCCGTTATAAACCAGGTACATTCCTTCAACTACAGGTTCGAAATGCTCGGGATCGACCATTGTGATTTTCTTTTCAAATCCCAGGTTTTCAATTTCACCATCTCTATTCACCGACTTAACAACATGCGGGGGGTAATAAAAACCACGGTTGGCAATGATAGCAGTCATATTGGTAAGTTGCATTGGAGTGATCAACAACTCGCCCTGGCCGATTGCTAACGAACGGATCGTCATCGAGCGCCATACATTCTTACCGAAATATTTATCATAATATGCCGACTTTGGCACATTGCCTGATCTTTCGACCAGCAAATCCGAACCAAAAGTTTTACCCATATTGAAGCTTTCGAGATAATCGCGCCACTTCTCAAAACCTTCCCTGACGGATCCATATTTTGGATTATCGATCACGGATTTAAATACATTCCAGTAATACGGATTGCAGGATTGTTCGATGGAATGGGTGAGGTCCAATGGCGAATAATGATTGTGGCTGCACTTGATGGGCAGGGCTGTTTCGCCGGCACACGGATACTTTGTGTTTCTGTTTAATACACCTTCCTGCAAACCGATTAGTGCCATTAAGGGTTTGAAGGTAGAACCTGGCGGATACATCGCCAGCAGTGCGCGGTTGAAAAGAGGTTTTAATGTGTCCTTGTACAACAAGTTATAATTTTTACTTCTAACCCGTCCCACCAATAAATTCGGATCGTAGGCCGGGCTTGTTATTAATGCCAGGATCTCTCCGGTTGCAGGTTCAATGGCAACAATACTTCCTCTTTTATTTTGCATGAGCCTCTCGCCATAGGCCTGCAAGTCTGCATCGATGGTCAGGTAAAGATCGTTTCCGGGAATTGCCAGGGTGTCGAATTTCCTATCGGCATAGCTTCCTTTTATCCGGTTAAAAACATCAACCATGCTAACTTTTAATCCCTTTTTCCCACGCAGTTCTTTTTCATACGCCTTTTCGATACCACTTTTACCAATGTAATCGCCCATTTTGTAATAAGGCCCATTGTCGATTTCCCGTTGGTTAACTTCACCAATATATCCTAAAGTGTGGGCTGCCGTTAATCGGGGATATTTCCTCAGGGTTCTGGCCTGAACAAAAAACCCGGGGTATTTGTATAGCTTTTCCTCAATGTACCCATAGTTTTCTTTGGATATTTGTTCTTCGAAAATTGAAGCCTTGTAGGGAGAATATTTCCTGGCTTTTGCCATGTTTTCTATAAAGACACTGTCTTCGATCCCAATCAAGGCGCAAAATTCAGCCGTGTCGATTTCTTTTACCAGTTTTGGGGTTACCATCAAATCGTAGGCAGCCTCGTTGTACACAAGCAAAGCTCCATTGCGATCATAAACCAGCCCCCTGGCGGGATATTGGGTAACATAGCGCAACACATTATTTGTAGCCGACAGTACATATTTTTCGTTAAGCACTTGAACGAAAAACAAGCGCACAGCAAATATGAACCCCACCAGGATAAATATCCCGATGATCACCAGCTTGCGGCTTTCGTATGTATTTTTGTTCATGCTCATGGAAGCGGTCCCCTTTAAAATCAGGAACGGACAAAATTATCATTCCCCGAAGAATAAACGACAAGCCTTTTTGAATATTTGTTGACATTGATATTTCAGATTGAAAAGTGGGCTTTTCTCTTGATATAAACCTCAACCTTTTTGCTTGGTTTTGAAACATATTAATCAGCAATTTTTGTAATTATTTAGGTGGTTGCGAGATTTGTTAAAACGAAAACCTTTTTCCAATTGAAAGTCATTTATTGTCATTGATGGTCATTCGTAGTCATTTTCTTCAAATAAAATGACGCGCGAAGCGTAAATAACAATTAATGACAGCGAAGCTAAATGACACAATTGAAATTATTTAAGCGAAAGGTTCACTTCATTTCTATACCAGCTAAATGAATCCAATTTTTAATAAATTCATCCTACAAAATATAATGTTGATAACTGTAAAGCTTACAGAAAACAAACTCATTCGGAATACTTACAATATGCTTTTGTACGTTAAATGCTATACCATCCGCAAGTTTGGTTCTGCACTCCCAAATAAAACTGAGGTGAAAAGCGTTTTGAAAACATTGAAAGCCCTTCCCCAAAAAAGTAAATGGTCGTTTTTTTTAAGGCTCATCCTTGTCTTGATAATCAGTACATCATCGTTAATGTCCAGGTCACAGGATTCGCATATCCGCTTCAAGCGCATCACAATTAACGACGGTCTGTCGATGAGTTCGGTGTATTGTATTTTCCAGGACAGTAAAGGCTTCATGTGGTTTGGTACCGAAGATGGCCTGAACAAATACGACGGCAACAACTTTCGTATTTACAGGGCAAATCCATATGACAAAAACAGCATTTCACACAAATGGACTGAGATTTTTTTTGAAGACAACTCAGGTATGTTGTGGTTGGGTTCACGGGGTGGGCTTACGCGTTTTGACCCGGCTAGTGGACAATTCATACAATTTGTTCATGATGTATCAAACCCAGCCAGCCTTGCCAACGATACTGTTACGACCATTTGCGAAGACAGCAACAATCGGATTTGGATTGGCACAGTGAATGGGCTAAACTATTTTGATAAGGAAACAGAACAATTTGCGAGGGCATCATTTTTTTTGAACGATGTTACAGGAGGGTTTGGAAGGATCAATACTTTATTGCAGGATAATTATGGAAAGTTGTGGATCGGTGGCGAGCAAGGCCTGTTTTTTTGGGATGCCGGTACAGAAACCTTTTCCAAAATCCCCCTTGCCATTCCAGTTCAGGAAGAGGAAAGTATTCACGATATGGCCATTCAAGATGATATCCTGTGGCTTGGTACTGACAAGGGCTTATTGAAATATCATCTCATCAACGGCAGTCAGGAATATTTATCGTGGAGTAATGAAGAAGGTACGCCTATAGATAATCAAATCATTGAAACGGTACTGCCGGGCAAATCAGGTAATGTCTGGTTCGGGACAGCATCAGGGTTGTTTTGCTTTAATTCCACCGACAACACATTTAAGTCTGTGGTTAAATCCTTCGACACCTCCAACAGTTTGTCCATCAATACAGCCAAGCCGCTTTTTGAAGATGCGGAGGGTGCGATTTGGTTCGGGACTTTTGGTTTGGGAATGTATAAAGTTGAAGCATCAGGTGAAAGGATTACCAAATACAGTTACAATAGTTCCGATCCGGAAAGCCTTTCCGAAAATGCCATTAATTGTATTTACCAGGATCGGGCAGGCACAATGTGGTTCGGGACTTTTGGTGCTGGGATTAGTGTCTTTGACCCACTGGCCCATAAATTTGCATTGATTACCCACGACCCACTTAACGATAACAGTTTGTCAAGCAATTTTATCTGGTCGGTTTTTGAAGCAAAAGATGGTAACATTTGGATAGGTACAAACAATAAGGGTTTAAATGTTTATTCACCACAAACAGGAAGGTTTACTTTTTATGATCACAATGAAAACAACCCGGCATCACTCGCGGCATCTTCAGTACGCAAAGTTTATCAGGACAGCAAAGGAATAATTTGGGTAGGCACGGATGGTGGCGGGCTGGATAAATTCAATCCCGAAAGCGGCACGTTTACACATTACAAATCTGATCCGGCTGATCCAACTACCATTTCGAATAATTCGGTAAGAGTGATTTACGAAGACCAAACCGGCACTTATTGGGTGGGAACACGCAACGGATTGAACCGCTTTGATCCGAAAACCGGAAAGTTCAAACGCTATCTACACGATCCCGATGATCCAAACAGCCTCTCCCATAATTTTGTTTATTCGGCGCTTTACCGCGATAAGGAAGATAATTTGTGGATTGGAACTTACGGTGGTGGGCTAAATAAAATGGACATTCTAAACGAAACATTTACCTCCTACCTCCATCAATCCGATGAAAGGGAAAGCCTTTCGGACAACATTGTGTTTTCAATTTTTGAAGATGGAAATGGAATATTTTGGATTGGCACCAACAGCGGCCTCAACCGATTCGATCCGGTAACGGAAAAATTTTCGCATTTTGGGACGGGTGAAGGTTTACCCAACGAGGTAGTTTATGGAATCCTACCGGATGACCAAAACAACATATGGCTAAGTACTAACCTTGGCATTTCGAAATTTAATGTATCCAATTTCAGCACGAGGAACTTTGATGTTTCAGATGGCTTGCAAAGCAACGAGTTTAATGGTGGGGCACGTCATAAAGGCTTCAGCGGCAAGTTATATTTTGGTGGTGTTTACGGTTTAAACATTCTCGATCCGAAAGAAATTGAAACAAGCAACAACACTTCAAATGTTGTAATCACAAAACTGGATATCCTCGGTAAAGAGGTGCATGTTGCAAGCTCATCGGTGGAAGCGGATGAAAAGTTGGAACAAAACAAAGTGCTTGAAGCTGGTGAAGTATTTTTATTTGGCCGGGATATTGCTTTCGCCGATGAAATCAAACTCGAATACAAACAGCGTTTTCTTGGTTTTGAGTTTGCGGCTTTGAACACACCTCCTTCCGCCAAAATCAATTACCGCTACAAAATGGAAAACATGGATGATTCGTGGAACCATTCCGGCTCACGTAACTATGTTACCTACGCCAACATGAAACCCGGCAGCTATGTTTTTAAGGTGGATGTTAAAGATGAGCATGGAGTTTCTGCCCAAAAAATGGCGGAGTTAAGAATTTCTATTGCCCCGCCCTTTTGGCTCACGTGGTGGTTTGTGTTGCTCGAAATCATTGCTGTTGTAGTTCTGGCTGTATTTATTTACGTATATTTACTCAAGGCAAAAACCAACCGGATTTTAAAAAGACAAAACCAGGTCATCCAAACGGCCAACGAGCAACTCACCGAATCGGAGCAAAAACTAAAAGAACTAAATGCTACCAAGGACAAATTTTTCTCCATAGTTGCCCACGACCTGAAGAATCCCTTTACCAGTCTGCTGTCCATCAGCGAACTGCTTTCTGAGAGTTACGATGTTATGGACGAGGAGGATATAATTACCGGGATCAACAGTTTTCACCGCTCGGCCAAACGAATTTATGTGTTGCTCGAAAACCTGCTGATGTGGTCACGATCGCAAACCAACCGCATCAAATACCTACCGGCGGAGTTCGACCTCTATCAACTGGCCAACGAAAACATCCAGCTATTTAGCCTGCATGCTGAGAAAAAGGGCCTGGACCTGGTTTTTATTTCCGATAAGGGTTTAACTGTTTTTGCCGATCGGGAGATGATCAATATGGTTTTGAGGAATTTCCTTCACAATGCCATAAAATATTCCAAAGCAGGTGGCGAAGTAGTGCTTGAGTTGAAGCGGGAAAATCAAGGCATTAAAGTTTCAGTAAAGGACACTGGCATTGGCATGAACCCCGAAAAAATCAACAATCTTTTCAACCTTGCTTCTAAGTGGACAACCCCCGGCACCGATGGCGAAAAAGGCACCGGTCTTGGCCTGATTGTTTGTAAAGAATTTGTTGAACGGCACGGTAGCAAAATCCATGTGCAGAGTGAGGATGGGAAGGGGAGTGAGTTTGGATTTTGCTTGGTTGTGAAGGGATAGCGGCACTGGACACTTTAGAAAATCAGGGTTTCCATCCCTTTCCTTCGGTCAGGGCTTTAAACCCTTGGCCAGCGAATATTGAATCATGAAGTTAGGATGATTCGACATTCAATATGCTTCAAAATTTGTAGAAAGGCAGGACGAACATGCTACAACCAGGATTACCCCCACATCGGGAAATCTTTAAACACAAGCGTTTCGATGTATTCGGCTTTCAGGTGAGGGGACACTTCAGTGTATAAATCGTTACAATCTTTTTGGATGGTTGAAGCCTGGCTTTCGTCAATATTACCACACGCTAACAAATAATCTGCAAAATAGTAAATGGCATTGAAAAGGGCTGAGACTTTGATTGGATCTATAAATAGCTCCATTTTTTTGGATAATCTAGCTATCCGTTTATCCATTTCATTCTTCGAGAAATCAAACAAAGCATTGTTCCTTTTTTTTGTATTTCTTGCCACTTCCACAATGGCAGGCTTCGTTTCTTCCTGGTTTATTTATCATAGTCTTTATTTTATTTGCTATTAGCTTCGTTGTCATTTGGCTTCGCTGTCATTTTGCTCAACCGTCATTGATTGTCATTTGCGTTTCGCGCGTCATTTTTTTGCTAAAAATAACGCAAATATTTAGGTGGATGTATTATTAACCAAATCCTTTTGACCCCAACCCCGGCCCCTCCCCTCAAGGGGGAGTTAGAGGGGGTCTATGGTAGAAGCCATATTATTGGAGTTGAAAGTAGCGGCTAAACAATTACCAATTAAAGTACAAAAACAAATGCTTATTTTCTGCCATTTAAAGTCAAGTTAAGAAGGATACCAAAATTATTGCTGTTAAGCTTTTCATCAATGTCACTGCTTGGATTATTGTGAACAATGGTTTTGTGATAATATGCAGCCAAGCCTAAAGCCAACTTGCGAGAAACCCACCATTCTTTCCCTGCCTTTATCTGCAAACAAAATCCACCTTCGCTTGAACCCCCTTCATTATTTGTATCATTTGACCAGCTAAAACCGCCATATCCAATCGATGTTGAAAGTAGAAAATTTATTGGTGTATAGTAGGTAATACCTCCACCAATCATTACTTCAGATAATTCAATATTATTAGCTTCAACCCAAGCCAGACCGCCATTTTCGTTATAAACTTTTGGTTCGAAAATGCCATGATTTAACCAAGTTGCATGTAGGATAAGATTCTCAACTAGAGTACCGCCAATCTTGAAATCCATTACACCTCCAATTCCTTTAACTATAGAATAACCATTATTATCTTCCATATCAATATTGGCATGGTATGCTCCACCTGCCCATGATAAAAAAAAACCTCTATGTCTTCTACCATTGTTATGTTCGGGTAATTGAATATTTTGAGAATATGTCTGTATCCCGTATGCTGATATCAGGAAAATTAAAGCTATTTTTCTTGCACAATTTACTTTCATAAATTATTTGTATTTAAGTATCTAAAGGACTGTCTATTAATAAAAAAAGTCATTATCAATGTGTGAGGCATAACTGCTATGTCTGCTATTGCCCTTAACTATATCTATAGTTGAACT
>Ga0075120_10002594_pt1 | contig 12924 bp, 9 predicted proteins | sample AntAceMetag02UKL_FD_69792 | JGI IMG/M metagenome (GOLD analysis project Ga0075120, IMG submission 69792) | Saline lake microbial communities from Ace Lake, Antarctica - Antarctic Ace Lake Metagenome 02UKL | ecosystem: Environmental > Aquatic > Non-marine Saline and Alkaline > Saline | place... | reverse complement strand
CTTAAGATCAATCTACCCTGCTTGTCCTGTGCCAGATGCCCACCTTTTTTATCCATTTCTGTACGGTGGCACACTTCCATGATGAATGGGACATCTTCTTCTGCTATATATTGTAGTATCCTGCCGTCTGCAACCGCCCCTAAATTATCAGAGTTTGAGATAAAGATATATTTATATCCCTTTTTCAGCAGAAGATCAAGCACTCCTGTTTTCTTCATAACCATATATATCTCACCATGTCCAGGAGGATTCCAGTTTAGTTTATCATCAGCCATCTCCAATGGTTTCAAGGTATCTTTGATCACTTTAGGAAATTTATTCTGCAAAAAATCCAGAGGTAGATCATTTATCTTGAGGCTATTATATTTTGCCAGATAAGATAGAGTATCATCGCTGGTATTAAAACTATTCATGAATAGGAGCGGAATAGCAATATCCTTTTGCTTTCGTAAATTGATTATCTGCAGGGCAATAATATCCAGAAAAGTATATTCATCCTTGACTTTCAATAGTGATTTTGCCTTATCCAGACCCATTGAGGTTCCCAGTCCACCATTTAATTTGATCACTGCCATTTGCTCAAGTGGTGCTTTTTTCCCGTCTGGCAGGTCTGCATAAAGTACTAGACGGTCATCTGCCGGCTGATCAATTTCAGTTCTGCACAATTTCCCGCTTTCTCCCGCTGCCAGTTTATCATAAAGATATCTAAAAGAGTCTATAACGATCTGATCTAATTTTTCTGCCTGCATCTTGGCTTTAAAAAGCTCAAAATTATTTGCCATCTCTTTCCTCTCCAAGATTGATAGTTGTTTGAATAGAAAGGTTTTTTTCTCGATTAAGTCTGCGATTCTGATTTACAATAAGCTCGCTCAATAAACCCAGTGAAAAGAATTGCAGTCCCACCATGATCAATAGCATTGCCAGAAAAAGCAGGGGACGATTTGATAATGGTTGATCAAAGAAAATTTTAAGGACAGATAGATAAAGAGCTATCAAAAAACCCAGAAATGAAATACTGGCACCAATATTTCCAAATAGATACAAAGGGCTGCGGGAATAATGGGTGAGTAATTTCACAGTGAGAAGATCAAGAAAACCCCTAAAATATCTTTCCCAGCCATATTTGGAATTGCCAAACTGTCTGCTTCTGTGTTCCACCACAATTTCTGCAACTTTAAATCCCCGTGAATATGCAAGAGCTGGAATATAGCGATGCATTTCACCATAAATATCCAGTTCTTTGATAACTTCTGCCCGATATGCCTTGAAACCGCAATTATAATCATGCAGTTTGAGACCAAAGGATTGGGAAGTGATAAAATTAAAGAATTTTGAGGGCAGTCTTTTTGATAAAGGGTCATGACGTTTCTTTTTCCAGCCCGTAACCAGATCATTTCCTTCTGCCAGTTTCTCCAAAAAATGGGGTATTTCTTTGGGATCATCCTGCAGATCAGCATCCATCGTAAAGATAACATCACCACTGGCAATATTAAAACCACTTTGTAATGCCGCTGCCTTTCCCAGGTTCTTGCGGAATTTCACCACCTTCACATTAGCATCTCTGCCAGCGAGCTCTCTCATCACCTCAAATGTGCCATCCGTGCTGCCATCTTCTATAAAGATGATCTCATATTGATGTTCACCGCGATTGCCAATGATCTCTTCATAAAGCTGAATTATGCTTTCTTCTTCATTATATGCTGGAATAACAAATGATAATTTCACTTCTATTACCACCCTTTATATGAATATTATACTTGCCAGATACATTACAAATCCCGAGATTAATGGGATCTTAAAATTATCATCAAATCTTATCCGCCAGGCTTCCGCCAGAGTAGCACTTGCCGCTCCCATCAATATTGCCGCTAATGATAATCCTAACTGATAATCAAATTTATAATATACTACCCCAAAAATAAAAGTTCCCAGAAAACAGGCAATACTACCTTCCACGCTTTTCTTTTGACCCGGCAATTTACGCCTGCCAAACTTAATCCCTATAAATGCTGCCAGTGTGTCTCCTATCGCCAGAAATGATAAGCACATAAAGGCAATATTACCTGGAAATAATGCAATACACAATACCGCTGATACCATCACATAAACCGCTCCTGTGAAATCACTCAGTTCATGCTTTCGCAAAATAATCCCAAACAGACCCTGGTAAAATTTCTTGAAGGTACGGTGTTCTATCCTGAAGGTATCAAATAATATGAAAATTACCGTTAGTGGTAAAAGGATCAGAAAAGTATTCTTTCGGTTATAATGAAAAAGATACTTATAGAGCATAGGGATCAGGAGCGAACTGATATGTATAGACTTCCTGAAAAACTCTGAACTTTTTATCTTTTTCATTACCTGCTCACAATTTATTTTAGGAAAATGATAATTACTTTAGTTTGCTCATTACAAAGGTTTTAGCTATTTCTGCCACTAAAAGCGGATTACCCTTCATTGCTACAGAGAATAATTTCTTTAAACTGAATTCATCTTTAGGTATTCCCTGACACATCTTAACCAGTTTATTAAATTTCTCATCATTCATATTCATGAATTTTTCTTTCATAGAATACATGGTTTTCTGTATCTTTCCTAATTTAGCATCCCATTCTTTCTTATATCTCAATAAATATTTTTTGCTCTGATCTCCAGCAGCAATAGAATCTGCCGCAACCCGCCCTGCTATCCTTGCGGCTATCATAGCCTGAACAATTCCACCGCCAGTGATAGGATTTACCTGCCGTGCTGAATCTCCCACCAGCATGATATTATCTTTGATGTATTCATTGATTCCCCACGCTGTGGGAACTCCACCATATACTGTATAATTTACACTGGCATCTGGAAACTGCTTTTCCATGAATTCATCCAAATATTCCTTAGGTCCCTTATCTGCTGCCAGATCACCACTGATACCTATCCCAATATTAGCGGTTTTATTACTTTTAGGAAATATCCAGATATATCCGCCAGGTGACACATCTCTGCCAAAATAAAAATGGCAGGTATCTGATTTAAAATCTATTCCACTGACTGTATATTGCACGCAGGTATCTATATCATTCAAGGCAAGTGTTGTATTTATACCTGCCCATCTGCCCACACGTGATTCCACACCATCTGCCCCGATCACAATTGAGCAATTTGCTATCTTGATCTCTCCATTGTGCTCATATCTCACTCCAGTGATCTTTGTGCCCTCAAATTCAAGTCCCACAGCATCTGCCTTGGTAAGCATTTCTGCTCCTGCCTGAATTGCCAGATTACACAACTCTGTGTCAAATATCCGCCGTTCCAGTACATACCCCGTGCCATTATTATACATATAAGCTATTTCTCCATCAGGAGAATGCAGGCAGGCAGAATCTATTTTTGTTGCTATCCATTTAGGATCAATATCTATAAAGGGTGCTATCCCATTTTGTGATACTCCCTCTGCACATCTTACCGGTATCCCGGCTTCTCGATCACGTTCCAGAAGCAATACTTTTATTCCCTTTTCCGCTGCATATCTCGCAGTTACACTCCCCGCTGGTCCTGCGCCTATCACTACAACATCATATTGACTTGACTTCATATATTATCCTCACTGATCGCTTTTACTGGACACACCTGCACACAGTTTCCACACTGAATACATTGATCCTGATGAATTGTCACAGAAAACTCACTGATGCTGATCGCATCCACCGGGCATACTGCAACGCAACTCCCGCAAATATCGCAAAGATTTCGGTTTATTATCATTTCGTGCTCCTTGATCTATTGACTTGCAGAGGATTCTCTACTATCCACCAGATAAAATGATGATCCCCTGAAATTGAATATTATATCATAAAATCCATCTGCAGAAAGACCATTGTCTTCAGCAAATGCCAGACTATCACCATCTCTGGCAGGATTATAATTTCTGATCAGAAAAAGTGGCTCAGGATTTCCTTCTCCAAATGGTTGAAAGGCTGGTAATTCTATCTGGACAAAGCTGATCAACTTGTTTATCTGTGAAGGTTCAAGCACACAATCTATATCCAGTCTGCGATTTTCCTGAATTGATTTCCGATGCGTTTCTACATATTCCTTGAATTGAATTTTAAATTCATCCAGGTTCTCCTGTTTCATGGAAAATCCGGCAGCCTTCTGATGTCCACCCCACTGGATCAATAGATCCTGAAGGCTCTCAAATGCCTTAATAAAATCAAACCCGTCTATTCCCCGCACTTCACAAATGATCAAATCCCCCCGTTTCTTCAAAAATACTGTGGGTATCATATGTGTCTTACTGATCGTGGTTGCACAAAGTCCCAGATATTGATGCGGGATAAGATCTTCCTTATCATAATGTAAAAAATGTAATCCGATATCTTTTGGAAGCAGGCTGTCAATATACTGACGCACTTCATTAAGCTTTTTCTCACTCTCTTTACGTCTGGAGATCAATGATTTCAAGATCTGGCTTTTATATATCTTGGGAGAATTGAGCAACTTGAAAGCTGTATTATGTCCATCGGGTTCCCTGCCATTGGCAAGCAATTTAATTAAATATCTGAATATTGCCATTCTTGAAGAGAAATCTCCTGGAAACCAGAAGTATTTAGTTAAAAGATCCAGTGTGTCATCTTCAAATTCATACCAGTTCTCAAGTACTTCTCTCACCAATATCCGGTTTACTCCAGTAAGCGGTACCTTATCTGAGATTGTACCTACTGCCACCCAGAATAAATAACTGGGATCAGTCACTGTATTGATAATTTCTGCGATTTTTTTGATCAATAAATAGGTGATCCCCACTCCTGCCATCATTTTGTAAGGGAAGTTACAGTCTTTCTGCTTGCAATTGATAATGGCATATGCTGAGGGTAGCACCTCCGGCACTTCATGATGATCAGTGATCACTACTTCACACCCCATCTGGTTCAATATTTCTACCTGTTCCACAGAAGATACTCCACCATCCACTGTGATCACCAGAGAGATATTTTTACTCTTTACTTCCTGAATAAATCCTTTCTGCATTCCGTGACTTTCGAGTATACGATTAGGAATATAGGCATAATGATCCTGAAATCCCAGCTTACTAAAAAAATCAAAGAGAATATATGTGGATGTGATTCCGTCAATATCATCATCTCCAAAGATCATTATCCGCTCTTTCCGATGCAGTGCTTTGATTATCCTTAAAGCTCCCTTTTCCATACCCTTGATCAGATTTAGATTCGGAATATCCTTTAATCCAGCATAAAAAAAACTCTCTCCAATCTCTCGACTGCCGATTATCTGATCATAAAAACTCAGATTTGATGTTTCTGGTATTGTCCAGTTTAATCTCATTGTGTGTCTTCTCTCACTCCCATTCCAGGGTCTACCTTGGGAATTTCACGCTCTTTAGTTCGCTTAGGTCTTTTCTGGAAAATATCAAATCCCGTTACGCCTATCACCAGTTGCAGTGATTCATCCCGATATCCGCTATTATCACTATTTCCCCGCTGAATATATCTCAAGGCAAAATCCAACTTGCGTCCAGGAGAATCAAGCTGGATCGTGCTGCCAGTGGACAATGCCATTTCATAAATATCCTCTCCACCATTTTTAAAAGGTAATAATCTGTAACTGCCACCTAATCGAAATGGGATCCGCTCATACCACTTGCCGTAGCCTGACACCGGATCGTATGATAATCCTGTGCCAATCCGCCAGCTATCTTCATATGTTCCCAGGTTGCCAAATTCGTCTTCATACTCTCTGTCGCTCTTTGACCAGAATATAAAATTACCTTCCAGGCTTAACTTTAAAGTGTTAGAAAATTGGTAGGTTAATCCCAGATTGGCATTTTCCGGTATCTCAAACAGGTCTTCATTAAAACTTAAGGTGTCTTCCTCATTCCCAAAATTATAACGGAAAACGGTGTCTCCATTTAATTTGGTAGATGGTTCATAACTTGCTCCAAGTGAAAAATCCCCTATTATCCTACTCACCCCTAATTTATAACCTACCCCGCTATAATTCTTCTCATATTCATATTTGGTGTCAGTAAAACTGCTGTCATCATAATCAAGGCTCCAGTAATTTACCTGATTCCCAAAATAATAGATCAAAGAAACTCCCGCATTCAAATAACGGCTCTTAATTGCATAATGCAACTTTGTACTAAATATATCTTCTGTTTTGCGCACTATCTCATCATATACCAGGGTATCCCCTGCAACAAAATTGATGTCTGATTTGCTGGTATAAAGATTGCCGGAATAAAGTGAACTCATTGAAATTCCCACCCGATGATTCTTTATCGGTACTGTTAAGGTAAAATAGGGAAGATATAAGGCATCATCACGATATCTGTCAGTATCATTTTCATACCAGTAATATCCCTTATTTATTGCAGATGATAAGGTTACATTATTGGCTGTTACTAATAAACTGGGATTATCCTGGTTACAATTGATCCTATAAAGATCCGAAATTCCCGTATCTCCCATTCCTAATCCATACACATCATTATTATAATTATGCAAAGGTGTACCTAAAGGCGCAAACACTGAATTACCAAGGAGATATACTCCTGTTACCATGGCAAGGATAAGACTTCTGACTTTCATTATTAATCCTTCTAAATTACTTTTTTTCAAGATAATCCAATTTATGATTTCTTCACAGCTTGTCAATTCATTATCCTTTCCCGAATTGTTCTTGAGAATTATTAGCTATTATCCCTGATGGTTATATACTTAAGATGGTTTTTACTACTTCAATAATAATAATTTAGTTGTACCCTCTGAATCTGCTGAAATCATATGGCAAAAATATATTCCACTACCAACTTTCTGATTATTCATATTGCACCCATCCCAGAAGATTGTATTTCCAACAGTGCCACTGACCTGGTATTCCCACACTTTCTGACCCTTAATATTGTAAACAGTCAATATCCCCTCTTCTTCTACCCCGGAATAGCAGATATTTGTTCCCCCGCTTCTGCCATCCAAAGTAAAGGGATTTGGATAATTATAAAGCTGGATGCCAGACACATTTTCCACGATCATATCTTGCTCATTTTCTACTGCTGGCTCCTGATCCAGATATATATCCCATTCTGTAAATTCTCCTCCACTCACACTAATTGCATCTATCTGCATTTCTGCATAAAATGGAGTATCAGTAATCAGATCATAAAGCCCGTCTGCCAGGCTGATCCTGTAATAGCCCGTACTATCAGTGAAGTCAAAACTACATATTTCATCCGCATCTCTCACTAAGGCATAAGATAATATCTCTCCACTCTCTTCTGCATACACATATCCCTCTATTCCGCCTAAACCTGGTGAACCGTATTCAAGCGCCCCAATATCGATAACGGCATTGCCATCTCCATCTCCATCCCAGACCCTGCCGGCATAGTCATAATCATAAAACGGATATTCCTCTTCTGCATATCCCGCATCAATACACACTGAGCCTGGCAATAAATGAAAATCTCCTCCAGCTGCATCCACAAAAACGTCATCCTCATCCAAATCCACATCTATGATATTACCACCCAGATCAATAATACTGATAGGAATATTAAAATCCATCAGACAATTCTGCACAGCAGGATTAAACACTGGCTCATTACCATTGGTCACAACAGGATGCAAGCAATCCAGATAGATATTATTTCTGAATGCAGTCCAGATCATTGAGTAACTTGCTTCATGATTCAAGGCATATTCTGCCCCGATGATTACATTATTATATAATGACGTGTTGTAAGAAGGCTGTAATCCCATCCCACTGCAATTCCTTGCCACATTATTGTATATCTCGGAATAGCCCCGAAATTCTATAAGTGAACTGCTTACATAGTTATTAAAAAACTTCACATCACCATTCCAGGAGGAATTCCCTATCTCCATCACAGTATTAGTTACCCTGTTATTAAAGAAGTAAAAATTGCCGTAATCTAAATCTATATTTATAGTTATCATATTACTAAACAAGTTATTTGCTAATATTGCATCTGCGTCTTCTACTTCTAATTCTTCTATTCCTCCCATTGTCCCAAAAGCAGTGCCCCAGTCATTATCGCATATATACATCGGTAATTCCTGATCATTATTATACGGGTAATAACGGTATTCTTCTCTAAAGGTATTATTAACCAGACAATATCCTCCACCTCCTATCCTGATAAACTTGCATTCAAAGTAATTATCAGCTACCAGAGTTTGATCATTACCCAAATCTGTTTCGATTATTATCGATTCTCCCCACCCGCTGTTTCCCCAATAGGATTGAGTTACTCCCGGTATCTCAGTCATAAAATAATTACTCCTGATTATGATCCGTGAATTTGCCGGACCGCTGTATCTTTTTTGGTAATTGCAGCAATTATTATAAAAGTAATTGTTCTCCAGTATCACGTCCCTGCTATATGATGTGATAGCACCCTGCCAGTAATAAACCATTGGCAGCCAGGATTCAGATGAATGCTCTATCCGGCAATAACGAAATATTACCGGATTGACCTCATTTATCATAGCAATCACTCCCCAGTGATAATAAAGCGAATCAGGCTCTCGTGTGAAACAGATACTGTCACTTTCTGTCCCCTCACAAACAAGTGAACCATAAATAATCAGATTTGCTGTATGTTCTGGCTCTGAAATGTCCGCATGTGCCAGATAATCATCATGATCATACATCCGCATTGCCTTCATAAACACTTCCACCCCTGGCTCTATCGTCAAGGTCACCCCTTCAGTAACAGTTACATCTCCAGTTACATGATAAGGACTGGCATCAGCACTCCAAACAGTATCCTCATCAATTATCCCCTCTACATCCACACCCCAAATTACCCCAACAAAAATCAACATTAAACCAACAATTAATTCTTTCATAAAATCCCCACTAAGTTATTGAGTTAAGACACTGTACACGGTGGATTGACTTAAGAACGACCGTTGCACCATACCCCGCTAAGCAGGAGTTGTAACGGTACTCCGGATAAGACTTCTGGCGACAGTTTCCCCTCTCGGTCGTCCAGAACTCCTACCCCGAGTACGGTTCAGAAGTTCTGACTTAGATTGGAATACTCCAGCTAAACCAATCATAAGACTCTCCTCTCCTATCCGTGTTAATCCGTGAAATCTGTGGCTCATATCTTCACTTCTCACTATTACCCTATTTCATCAATAACGCTTTTACTGTAGATACTTCCCTGCCAGCCTGTACACGTATAAAATATACTCCGCTGCTTACCTGTTTCCCAGAATCGTCCTTTCCATCCCAAACTACTGAATTCATTTTACATTCTTGTCCGCCTCGGTGGATTGAGTTTTCAATTCTTGTCCGCCTCGGTGGATTCAATTCGCGTACGCGTTGACCTTTTACATTGTAAATATTAACCTCTGTGTTCTCTGTGACCTCTGTGGTAGAAAAAGAAATAGTAACCTCTGGATTAAAAGGATTAGGATAACACCAGACCTTACCTGACATATCCACTATTTCAGCATCTTCACTACCACCAGGATACTGGTATTCATAACAGCCCATATCTATAAAGTCTCCACTGATCCGCGGATTTCCTGCCAGATCAGTCTCTGGAACTTCAAATAATATAGGAAAGTCCAATGTTCCCACATCCACACAAGGTGAACTTTCCTCTAAACTGTATAAATAAGGCTCTATACCTGTAAATAGCGGATCAGCATCTATATTACCCTCTTCCCAGTGCAATACGGCTCCTTCATACTGCAATACGCCTTCTTCACCTCCTTCCACATCACAATACTCCACGTGCATTAATTTTGATCTTTCTGTAGGAGATCCCAGTTGGATTTGGGCTGGCTCATTATCATAGATTATGCAATTTATGAAATAGGGTTCTTCTGATGCATTGGAACTGTTATTGATAGCTGCCCCATTTTCTGAGACATTGCCAGTTATTGTGCAATTTATAAAATATACATTACTCTTATATAAACTTATAGCGCTTATTCTATCCACAGCAACATTACCCTGAATAAGACTATTATAAATGATTACCGGCTCTGATCTACATGTTCTCACTTTCATTCCAGCAGCAAGATCGGATTGACAATCAGTTACAATAATGTTATTAAATATCACATCACTGCAGTCATCAATTCTTAATCCGCCATAATTCGAGATTGCTTGAAAGTTATTTATTGTTACATCAGATATTGTACTATTACTTATCCCTGCGAATCGTAATGCACTACTTTGCGATTCAAAAGGAATATCCACATTTTTAATATTAATATTTGATATTACACTATTAGAAAATCCACCTATATAAAGTAGATCATTGGAAGATTCCTGATTAAAATAATTTACATTTACATTATCCATATAAATAACTGAATTTTCACCTGTTCCCGAAAAATAATTACTGGAAGAATAATAAGTCTGATTCCCACTAAAATAAAGATCACTTATTTCAGCGTTTTCTATTCTATCAATATAGATACCGCTACAAGTGTTATTTCTAATTATTAGATCATGGAATATCAATTCATTGATATTGTTGGTGAGACCACCACATATAGCGGAATATTCATTATTTTCTAAAATTGAATTATCTATCTGAATGGAATTTATACCATCTATAAATATACCGCCTGCCCCACTATCCCACCCATATCCATTCCTGATCGTAAATCCAGAAATCTTTGCCCAACTGCAATTAATTAATAATATTACTGAGTCCAGACTGTCTCCATCTATAATTGTATCACTTATAAAGGCTGTATCTCCAGTCGCTGCAAAATAACTCACTAATTCAATATTCTTTCCCAGAAAATCAAGATTCTCATGATATTCACCTGGTGCTACTATTATCTTCGTGCTGTCGATATTTGCCTGTTCAATTGCTGTCTGGATTTCTGCAAATTCCTCCGGTACATAGATCAGATTCTTTGATACATCCACTGTCATCTCTGCACTGCTCACCAACCTGCCACTATTATCATTCACATAAAAGGTCAGAAATTCCACTCCTGCCCAGTTATACGTACAGCTGATGGTTACCAGCATATCAGCAATATCCACCAGAACATCTTCATTCCCATTCACGCTCAAGGTTAATTCATCTGGATTAATGTCATATACATACTCCTCAAAATCAAGCTCAATCACTTCTCCACTTTCAAAATGCAGATAATCGGGAATATTGATCTCGGGATAAACTAATTCTGTCTGATCATAATATATTGCTCCCATATCCTGTATTGTTCCATCCGGATCGTATTCTCCTTCAGGATCCCCGGCATCAATACACGGTGAATAATACATCAACCTCCAATCTTCCTCTTCAAGGCAGGCAAATCCCACCTCTTCACTGATATTGCCTGCTCCCCATACATAACTGCCATAATTATCACAATCAAGACTGGATTCCCCATTTACTATATTGCAATAACTCAATTCCAGATAATTGTCATTACCCGCATCACTTTCCTGAAATTGAATACTCATCCCATCATCTGCAAAAATACTGTTACGCATTATTAGACTTGATGAGCCTGCTATAATCATAGATGTCCCATAACTGATATTTCCCTGGAAAGTAGTGTTCTCTATTATCACTTCCGATCCGTTATCGATTTTCATACTGCTGCCATCGAGATTTTCATAATCTATGTAATTATTACAGATAACAAAGTCCTTTAAAGTAACTTCACTGTTTCTTACAAACATTCCAACATTTCTGTGCCCATAATTATCAATTATCTTGACTCCTTGTATTTCACAATCTAATGTATTAAGATACATCCCAGCTCCACCATAACTACCGCATTCATTACTTTTGATTACTACGTTTTCAAAATCTGGATTTACATAATAGTACAGGACAATACCACCACCTAACCTACCATCATTATTAGATAGTAATACATTTCTTAAGGTTAGATTACATGCTTGAGCATAAATTCCTCCACCCCCTTCGGCGATGTTACCTGAAATTATCGTGTTTTCTATAAACGCATCACTCATCTCAAATACACATATTCCACCACCACAAACTTGACCATAATTATTCTCAATCAAACATCCTGAAATTTCAGCGTTAGAATGATATAAAGTTATACCACCACCGTAGTAAATATGGGGTTCAGTATTATCATGTATATGACAGTTCTCGATCAAAGGATCAGAATATTCACAATATATCCCCCCTGCGGCACCACGATTATTGTCATGTATATTCAAGTCACGCAAAGTCGGTGAGCTGAAATTCAAACAACTGATCCCTCCTGACAGGTAATTAGGAAAATTACTCCCAGTTCCTCCCCTCAGAGTAAATCCTCCCAGTACGGCTGCTCTCGTTTCATAATTCTCAAATGTCGCCAGACATCCGTCTACCACGTCGCCAATAATAGTATTTTCTATATAACTGCTGTCCCCGGTGGTATAATACAAACTCACTACCACAATGTCCCTGCCCCCATAATTGATATTCTCCTGATAAAGCCCCGGATGCACCAGCAAAGTATCTCCACTCACACTATTATCAATCCCCGCCTGAATAGAACTGAAATCCAGCCCCCCATCATCATCAATCTCTATCAAAGTACCAAAAACCATTATTGGTATTGAAATTATTACAAATAATGCTAAAAATACTTTCATCAAATTTTCCTCTTTTACCAATAATATCTCCAGTAAGTTATCGAGTTAAGACACTGTACTCAGTGAATTGACTTGAGAACGACAGTTACGCGCCACCCAGCCAAACAAGAGTTTTGAACGGTACTCCGGACAAAGCTTGTCCCGATGTATCGGGAACTTCTGGTGATCAGTAACTCCTCTCCTATCCGTGTTAATCCGTGAAATCTGTGGCTCATATCTTCACTTCTCACTATTACCCTATTTCATCAATAACGCTTTTACTGTAGATACTTCCCTGCCAGCCTGTACACG
>Ga0075120_10002592_pt1 | contig 12927 bp, 7 predicted proteins | sample AntAceMetag02UKL_FD_69792 | JGI IMG/M metagenome (GOLD analysis project Ga0075120, IMG submission 69792) | Saline lake microbial communities from Ace Lake, Antarctica - Antarctic Ace Lake Metagenome 02UKL | ecosystem: Environmental > Aquatic > Non-marine Saline and Alkaline > Saline | place... | reverse complement strand
AAATAGTAAACTTATGAAGAAACAAATCAAAAACAATGTATTTTGGGTTGGAAAAAATGACTGGGAATTAAGGCAATTTCATGGTTATGAATATTCTACCGACAAGGGTTCAAGCTATAACTCTTATTTGATAAGGGAAGAGAAAAACGTATTGATAGATACCGTGTACCGGCCCTTTTCGTCCGAGTTTATTGAAAACCTTGCTAAGGAAATTGAACTGTCGGATATTGACTATATAGTTGTAAATCACGCGGAATCCGACCATAGCGGTGCATTGCCTGAATTAATGAGCTTAATACCGGAAACACCAATCTATTGTACGGCAAATGGAATAAAATCATTAAAAGGCCATTATCATCAAGAGTGGAACTATAAACCTGTAAAAACGGGGGATAAGCTTCCAATTGGTAACAACAAGGAATTGATTTTTATTCAAGCCCCAATGCTTCATTGGCCTGATAGCATGTTTTGTTACCTGACATCGGACAATATTTTGTTCAGCAACGATGCCTTTGGACAACACTTTTGTTCAGAACTGTTATTCAATGACCTTGTTGACCAACATGAATTATACCGGGAGGCAATTAAGTACTATGCAAATATCCTGACTCCTTTCAGTCACCTGGTGATTAAAAAGATTGATGAAATTGTTAAGTTAAACCTGCCGGTTGATTATATATGTACAAGCCATGGAATTGTTTGGCGGGAAAACCCCCTGCAAATTGTAACAAAATATGCCGAATGGGCTGCCGGTTACCAGGAAAATCAAATAACCGTCATTTATGATACAATGTATGGTGGGACACGTTTGATTGCTGAAAAAATTCTCGAGGGTATTGTTTCGGCAGATAAAGGTATAAACGTCAAACTCTATAATGCTGCAACAAATGATAAAAATAATATCATTACCGAAATATTTAAATCAAAAGCCATATTAATTGGTTCGCCAACGGTAAACAATGGCATTATGTTTTCAATTGCCGGTTTGCTGGAACTCATTAAAGGTCTTAAATTTAAAAACAAGAAGGCAGCTTCCTTTGGTTGTTTTGGCTGGCACGACACATCAACTAAAATTATTGCAAATTCGTTATGTGATGCCGGTTTTGAAATTGTTGCAGATCCCATAAAATCAAAATGGAACCCCGATAGTGATGTATTAACAAAAAGTTTCAAATTTGGAGAAGAATTTGTTTCGTTAATAGATACAGCGTAATATAAAATACACATGCCAAATTCTAAAAACAACATTCCCTTCCCTCGTTTCAGCGATATTATCAACGCCCAATCGGTTTTAAAAAATGTGGTAAAGCATACGCCACTCGAGCGCAGCAAATCCTTTTCGGCCATGTCGGAAGCAGATGTTTATTTGAAACTGGAAAATTTTCAGACTACGGGTTCCTTTAAGGTAAGGGGCGCATATTACAAAATCAAAAATCTTAGCCCCGAAGAGGCTGCTAAAGGTGTACTCTGTGCTTCGGCAGGCAACCATGCCCAGGGTGTGGCATTTGCAGCTTCAAGCTTGGGCGTAAAAAGTACGGTGTTCATGCCCGTTTTTGCCCCACCACTCAAGGTAATTGCCACCCGGGCTTATGGGGCCGATGTAATACTTACCGGCGATACATTTGATGATGCATTTAATGCTGCTGTTGAGTTTGGCAAAAAATCGGGTGCTACGTTTGTACATCCCTTCAACGACCCGTATATTATTGCAGGGCAAGGTACCATAGGGCTTGAGATATTTGAGCAACTGCGTGATGTACAAGATGTGGTGGTGCCCATTGGTGGTGGCGGACTGATTGCCGGTATTGCCATTGCATTGAAACAACTCAATCCGCGCATACGCGTGATTGGGGTTGAAGCCGATGGCGCGCAATCTATGAAAATATCCATGGAAAAAGGGGAACCAATAACCCTCAACTCGGCCAATACTATTGCCGATGGCATCGCGGTAAAATCACCCGGAAACCTCACTTTTGAAGTGACCCGCGAATTGGTGGATGAGTTGATGGTAGTGAATGACGCCGAAATGGCCAGAACTGCCTACTTACTTCTCCAGCGGGCAAAAATCCTCACCGAACCTGCAGGCGTTGCCGCGATGGCAGCCGTTCTTTATCAGAAAACAGATACAAAAGGCCGTAAGGTTGTCCCAATAATCAGCGGGGGAAACGCCAACATGTCCATACTGGAACAAATCCTCGACAAGGGTGTTATGGACGAAGGCTTGCGAGCCCGCATCCAGGTGCTTATCCCCGATCAGGCAGGTAAATTGAAATCGATCATCACCATCCTCGATAACATGAAAGCAAGCATCCACGACATCGAGCACGAACGCTCTACCACAAGCGTACCCGTGGGGCATGTGCAGGTAACCATCACCTTTAACCTGCAAGACACTACCCAATTGCCAACGATATGCAAAGAACTCGAAAAACGCGGAATGCAATACGAAGTGCTGCGGTAGGACGGTAAAACTCGAAGACGGCATTGAGATATAAGATATACGTTATTGCAAACAAATTTGAGCCTGCTCCTAAAAGTAATGGATTTGGACTAAAGTCCAGTATCATGCAGGTTATCAATTGTTTAATATGTAAGTGCTTTTCACAAATCTTTTTGCACCATCTAAAAGTTTAGTACTTTTAAAACCTAAATTAACTTGTCTATGTTTTGGAAGACTCACATTCCGGCTGTAACCTGGCTCCGGAACTATAATTTTAAATTTTTAGGGAGCGATGCTTTTGCAGGCATCACCCTTGCCGCTTATGGTATCCCGGTTTCGTTGGCCTATGCTTCGCTGGCTGGATTGCCGCCTCAATACGGTATTTACGGCTACCTCTTGGGTGGTATCTTTTATGCCCTTATCGGTAGCAGCCGGCAATTAGCCATAGGCCCAACCTCGGCAATATCGCTCCTAATTGGTGTTACCATTGCAGGTATGGCCAATGGCGATCCACAGCGGTGGGCCGATATCGCCTCGCTTACGGCACTGGTGTTTGCCGGGATGAGTATCGCGGCTTATGTCCTGCGCTTGAGTGGCATTATCAATTTTATTAGCGACACGGTGATGTTAGGATTCAAGGCCGGGGCGGCACTCGCCATTGCAGCAACCCAACTGCCAAAATTGTTTGGCGTTCCGGGTGGAGGTGAAAACTTTTTCGACCGGCTGCTGGTCCTGTCTCAACAATGGCCACAATACAATTACTACGTGCTTGGTTTTGGAATGGCTGTACTTATTTTGCTTTTTATTGGTGAGAAATTATTACCAGGAAGGCCTGTAGCCATTCTGTTGGTTGTTGCTTCTATCCTGGTTATTTCGTTTACGCCCCTAGGCAATATGGGTTTTAGCACGGTTGGTTTAATTCCGGCCGGTTTGCCCCGGTTTCATGTGCCCACTTTACATGCAGGTGATTTGGATGGTATATTTACGCTGGCCTTTGCCTGTTTTTTGCTTGCCTATATCGAAAGCGTTTCATCGGCAAAAACCATGGCGCTAAAGAATGGATATAAAATTAATCCCCGGCAGGAATTGCTTGCATTGGGGCTTGTTAACCTGGCCACAGCATTCGGTCAAAGTTATCCGGTGAGTGGCGGCTTATCGCAAACAGCCGTGAACGACAAGGCTGGCGCAAAAACCCCCATCTCGCTAATATTTGCCTCCATTGCGATTGGCTTGTGCCTGCTTCTGCTTACTGGCTTGTTAGAAAACCTGCCCAATGTAGTGCTGGCCTGTATTGTGATTGTGGCGGTAAAAGGACTGATTGATGTAAAAGAGTTTGTTCATTTATGGAAAACCAACAAAACAGAACTTGTTCTTGCCGTGATCGCACTAATTGGCGTGATTGTTTTTGGCATCCTCGAAGGCGTACTGATTGCTGCCATCGTTACTTTAGTGTTGGTGATCAAGGCGGTTTCGATGCCCCATGTGGCTGTTTTGGGCAGGATACCAGGCTCCAAGCGCTATTCGGATGTTGGACGACATCCAGACAACGAATTGTTTCCACAGCTCTTGTTGTTTAGGGTTGAATCGTCGATTTACTATTTCAATACCGATTATATCGAAAATCATATCCTTTCTAAAATCAACGGTCAGGACACTTCGCTCAAAACCATAGTTTGGGATTTAAGCACATCCCCAAGCGTTGACCGGGCGGGAGCCCAGATGATTGGCCGTCTTTACCTCGATTTGAAAGCCAGGAACATCAGTTTGCGCATTGCCGAAACCCGTGCCGGGGTCCGCGATATTCTGCGCAATGAAGAAATTGATAAGCTGATGGGTGAAATCAGCCGACAGGTGACGCTTAACGATATTGTGAAGGATGAACTGAAACATGACAGCACATAAAGTCCGACAATCTGCCCTTGGTCAAATTATCTCCAGCAGAACTATCAATTTGTTGCACTGTCAATTTAGCATTTATCCCTGATGGTGCATGATTTCAGCATGTTGTGTGATTTGTCTAACCTAAGATAGATATAATGAACATTGGTTATAATATTGGTTTCCAACTTATTCAATAATCACACGCTTTACCATACTTCCTTCTTTGCTTATCACTTTAATAAATAAATCCCACGCTCAAAATCCGAAACATCAACATTCAATGTATTTGCATTAGATTGGGTTTTAAAAACAAGCTGGCATGCATTATCATTTAAATAAAATATGATATTTATGGATTTAATTGGAACAAGGAACAAATAGTTTGAATCCTAATCTTCTTCTAAATCTGACAACTTTATTCATGTAGGGTAGTTAATATTTACTAACTTTGTTCTGAATTTTTAGTATTAAATAATCAGGCTAACTTTTTAAATGGAAGGCAACAAATATGAATAAATCCTCTACAATTGAAGAGTTGTTTAATCATGAGATTTTTAAAAGTGAACGACTACGAACAATTATCCTGATAAGTTTGCTAGGCCTGGAAGCCTTGGCATTATTAGTTATTTATTTGTTCTACAGTGAGGAATACCTCAAGATGTTTGACTCCCACATGGCATTGTACGCAATATTTATTTTTGCCCTTGTTATTATCGGTTACGAATCTATAGTTCACTTTTTAATAGGCAGAAACATTAAGGTGTTTTTTTTGAACCGGAAATTCTTCGGGTATTTCAACAGCTTTTCAGAAATCACAATTCTTAGCCTACTATTGATATTCATAATTGAATATTCCAATCAAACTAATATTCTACAGGCACCTGCATCATTGACCTATTTTATTTTTATTGTTCTTTCTACCTTGAGACTTAATTTTAAACTTTCTGTTTTTGTGGGACTTTTAGCTGCTCTCGAATATATTTTCATTTCCATGTATTATTCTGCCAGTTTCAACACTATTGAATTTGACCAAATATATAGCGGCCCGACAGGAATGCATTATTTGGGGCAGGGTTTGATCATGGTAATTACTGGAATAGCAGCTGGTTTTGTTGCTGATTTGATAAGAAAAAAGATGGTCATATCCTGGAATAGCATTAAAGAAAAAAACGAAGTTATCGATTTATTCGGACAACAAATATCGACTCAAATTGCAGAAAACATCCTTAAAAACCACAATGAACTTTCCGGGACAAAGAAAAAGGTTTGCATTATGTTTTTGGATATAAGGGGGTTTACTCCCTTTGTGGAACGGAACCAGCCCGAGGAAGTAGTAGCTTATTTAAATGCCTTATTTAGTTTTATGATTGATATTGTGCAGGAACATCATGGTGTGATTAATCAATTTCTGGGTGATGGATTTATGGCTACTTTCGGAGCTCCTGTTACCCTTGAAAATAGCAGTCAACACGCTACAGAAGCCTCTATTCAGATCATTGAAAAAGTTGCTGCTGAGGTCAAAACAGGAAGCATTCCAGATACGCGCCTCGGCATCGGCCTTCATTATGATGAAGCAATAACAGGCAATATTGGTTCTTTCAAACGCAAGCAATACTCAATAACTGGCAGGGTTGTTATAATGGCCTCAAGGATAGAACAACTGAACAAGAAATATAACACCCAATTGCTGATTTCAATGGAAGTGTTTAATCAACTCAGCGATAGCACAAAAAAGGTATTTGTTAATATTGGCTCATCACATATTAAAGGTAGCGAAAAACAGGTTTTGCTTTATAAGTTTCAAAACAATGATTAAAGAAAATAATCATGTGATTATAATACCGTAATATTTGTCGTACATCCGATGTCAATATTAGCTCCAATCTATCCAGATGAAAATTTAATTTGAAAAAAAGCATAAAAAACTCGCTGGTGCAAAAATATTGTTGTTATTTTGTGAGCGAATACTAACTAACTCTATTTAGAATGTTCTCTGAAAGGCAGCAACAAATAATAAATGAATCCATCTTATTGATTGATGGGAAAGGAATACAGGGTATGACCATTAAGAACCTGGCAAAGGCCATCGGGATTTCTGAGCCAGGAATATACAGGCATTTTGATAGTAAGACAGACATCCTTATCGCCATACTCGATGGTTTTAAAGAAATGGCCAAAATGCTTTCTGAAATGATGGGAACGTACAATGGAACTGCCGCTGAAAAAATCAGCTTTATGTTTACTAAGATGATTGAAATGTTTTCGGAAACCCCTTCTATGGTTTCGGTAATTTTTTCTGAGGAAATATTTAAAAACGAAGACGTTTTAAAAAACAAGATTATTGAAATAGTAAATCTCCACGCTCAAACGATTGAATCGATAATTTTGAAAGGGCAGCTGGAAAAAAACGTAAGGAAAGACATTGATGAAAAAAGCCTCGCCCTGCTTGCTATGGGCTCGTTAAGGCTCCTTGTTAAAAAGTGGGATTTGAATAAGCATAACTTTGATTTAAGCTTGGAAGGCAATAAATTGATAAGCGTATTAACAAAAGTAATAGGCTCTTAAAAAACAACTATTGCTAACATGTTAACGACAATATTGTTTTTTATAATCAGTTCGGAATCGTTGCAGGTTGCAGGTTGCAACTTGTAACTTGAAACCTGTAACATTGTTATGGTTTTTGTTTTCCCGATATTAATCGGCTTATTTTGAAAATATTTAGGAACTTAAAAAGTAATATCATGAAAATCAAAAAAGTAAAAGAAACCCCGATTAATGAAAATCCACACAAAGTGGATGCACGGAAAATATATGATAAAGATTCGGCACAGGCAGTGCACATCTTGTTAAATCCGGGCGAAAGTTTAAAACCGCATGTAACACCTGTTGATGTATTCTTTTTTGTAATTGAAGGAACTCCCGAAATTCTTGTGGGAGAGGAAAAACAGTTGGTTGGCCCCGATTGTCTAATTGAAAGCCCGAAAGGTATTGTCCATTGTATTTACAACAACAGCATCAATATTGTCAGGATTTTGGTAGTAAAGGCTCCGAGGCCTGTGGCAAAGACAAAAGTGCTTTAAAGGCTAAACAAAACAATTTAATAGAATCGAATAAAATACTTTATTGAATCGAATAAAAATGTACTGGTAAAAGTCATTTTTTGTCATTGATGGTCATTGGTAGTCATTAAATGCAAAAAATATGATTTGCGCTGGCAACCGGATTAATGACAACAAAACTTGTCCGTATGGATGACATCCGCCATCTGGCGGGCAAATGACAGCGGAGCTAAATGACAACAAATGACAGCGGAGCTAAATGACAACAAATGACAGCGTAGCAAATGGCACAATTCATAGACACAGAAAATACTTAATATTTATCAACTAAAAAAATTTGCAAAATTATGTTAGTTAATATTCACAAACTTCGATTCGTCTTTTTCTTTATAATTGCGGTTTTCGCTGTTATGCCTGCCAAATCACAACAAATATGGACACTTCAACAATGCCTTGATACAGCTCAGTTGAATAATAAAAACTTGCAGATAGGCAGAAACAATGTCTTGATTGGCGAACAAAAACATGCAGAAGCAAAGTCGAACTTCATTCCAAAAATAAATGCCACTGCCGACTATCGCTATTATATGGAGTTGCCTTATCAGTACATGCCCTTATCCGCTTTTGATGGCCCGGAAGGACAGTTTAAACAAATTCAGTTTGGGGTTCCCAACACTATCAATGCAAACCTGCAATTAACGATGCCACTTTACAATCCGCAGATTTATGGTGCAATACAAACAAGCAAAATCGCTGGTGAACTCACGGAACTTCAATACCAAAAAACAGAGGAACAGATTTATTTTGAAATATCAAGCCTGTATTACAATGCCCGGATTTTGTATCATCAGCTTGTGTTTATTGACAGCAACTTAGTTAACAGCAAACGTTTATTGAATACTATCAAACTCCTCAACAATCAGTTGCTGGCCACGGGGAATGATGTAAATAAAGTACAATTGCAGCTTGAGCAATTAACCACCCAAAAGGAATTTGTAAGCAGCAATTATGAGCAGGTAATCAATGCCCTGAAGTTTTCGATGGGAATTGGAATGGACCAGCCAATTGAAATTGACCAGAATATTGTGTATCAAAAAAATATTGAATATACAAGCGTGCCCTCCATTGACATTCGTCTTGCAAATACTCAATTTATGATACTGGAAAGCGAGATGCGTACTTTGAAAAATTCGAGATTGCCATCTCTTGCGCTTTATGGCTCCTACGGTACAAATGGTTATGGTTACTATGAAAAACCGAATGAATTTTTAGAATTTCATCCCATTGGATTTGCCGGTGTACAACTCTCAATACCGTTGTTTAACGGAACAACTACCCGAAAAAAAATCAAACAGAAAAACATCGAACTTCAAAACAGTCAATTACAGGTGTCCTTACTTACGGATCAAAATAATATGCTGGTGAAAAATGCAAGCCAAAAACGCAAGGTTGCCCAAAGCTCTGTTTCAACAATTTCTAAACAAATTGAGCTTGCCAAATCAGTTTACGTGCAAACCGTTTTGCAGCAAAAACAAGGAGTAGCAAATCTAACGGAAGTCTTGTTGGCTGATAATGCCCTTAACGAAGCCCAGCAAAATTATTTGTCTGCCGTGATTGATTACCTGAGAGCAGATTTGGAATTGAAAAAATTAAGCGGAAACCTAACATTTAATAATTAAGGACAATGAAGACAAAATCAACTAATAATAAATCGGCAACAATGAAAAAGATAATATACATAGTGGTGGCATTGGTTCTGATTGCCATTGTAATTATTCGCCTGAACAGCAATAAAGAAACTGCGCAAAAAAGGGTTTACCAATACGATAAACAGCAGGCTGTAAATGTGCAAGCTGAAACGGTAAAACCCGAAATACCCGTAAATGAGAATTTCCACACCGGAACTTTTGAACCAAACAGGGAAACCAGGATAAGTGCCGAAATTCAGGGTAAAATCAATTCGATGATGGTGGATGTTGGAAGTACCGTAAAAAAAGGACAGGCATTGATTCAATTAGATAATGCCCTGTTGAAACTACAATTGCAATCCATCGAAATTCAAATTGAAGGTTTGGAGGCCGATGTAAAACGCTACACCATACTTGCCGATGCAGATGCCATACAAGGGGTTCAATTAGAAAAAGCTGTATTGGGATTAAAATCCGCCCGGGTACAAAAAGCTACCCTAATTGAGCAAATCAATAAAACTACAATTGTAGCTCCATTCAATGGCATTGTAACAGCAAAACTTACCGAAGAAGGCGCATTTGCAGCCCCGGGCATTCCCTTGCTTCAAATTACTGATATTGACATGCTGAGGTTTACAATCAACGTCCCTGAAAATGAATTAAGCCAATTCGGGATAAACCAGGTTTACGAGCTTTCGGCTGATGTATATCCTGATATCTTATTATCCGGAAAAGTAAGTCTTATTGGGAGCAAAGCCAACATGGGCAACAGTTTTCCGGTTCAGTTCAAAATAAACAACACACCTGAATTACAAATTAAATCGGGGATGTTTGGGATGGTTTATTTACAAAATTCCAGTGAAGAAAAACATATCATCATTCCGGCATCGGCAATTGTTGGGACAAGCATTGAGCCTCAGGTGTACCTGGTAAAAAACGGAAAAGCCGTGTTGCAAAATATCACCATTTCAAGCAGGGTGCAAAACAAAGCAGTTATAGCAAGTGGTTTGTCCGAAGGCGATGTAATTATTACCAATGGCTTTGTCAATCTTTTTGATGGCGTCAATGTTAACCTAAATTAATTCCGAAAACCATGAACATTACAGAAATATCAATCAAACGGCCATCGCTGATAATCGTACTTTTCAGTGTATTTACATTGTTGGGTATAATCGGTTATATGAACCTGAGTTACGAATTGTTGCCCGACTTTAACCAGCCCGTGGTGGTAATAAAAACAGTATATCCCGGGGCCGAACCGCAGGAGGTGGAAACTTCCGTTTCGCGAAAAATAGAAGATGCGCTATCAAACCTCGAAGGCGTTGACTATCTGGAAACCATGTCGATGCCGAATGCATCCGTAATTATTGCCAATCTGAAATATGGGACCAACATAAACAATGCGATGCAGGATGCCCAACGTTATATTGACAATATCAGGAAAGACCTCCCGGATGATATTTTGAGCCCGGTTATGAGCAAGGTTTCGCCCAACGATTTGCCCATTATTTCGATTAGCGCAACCAGCAATCTGCCGGCAACTGAATTTTATCAAAAAATGAAAGATGAATATTTGCCTCAAATCCAACAGTTGAAAGGAGTGGCAGAGATTTCAGTTCTCGGTGGTGAAGAACGTGAAATTCAGGTAAAAGTAAACCAGGATAAATTAAAGCATTATAAAATATCTCTTTACCAGCTTGTTGAAGCCATAAACCGTGCTGGGTTAGATATTCCTGCCGGTAAAGTACAATCGGACAAGGAGGCCAATTCGGTACGTTTAATCGGGAAATTCGCCACCATTACTGATATCATGGATGTACAGGTGGCCATGCCTGTCCCCGGCAGTCCGGTGTATGTAAAAGATGTGGCAACTGTTACCGATGGCATAAAAGAAATATCTTCGGTAAGCCGTTTTAACGGAGAAAACGGGATTGGTCTTTTATTGAAAAAACAAGGCGATGCCAATGCAGTGGATGTTTCAAGGCTGGTGCATGAAAAACTCAAATCCATTGAGCAGCAAAACCTCAAATATGGAATCAAGTTTATCGTTGCCGACGACTCGACCGATAAAACAATTGCAGCAGTTAATTCGGTAGTTTTTGATTTGATTCTGGCCGTGTTATTAGTGTCGCTGGTCATGCTTTTGTTTTTACGGAGCTACCGAAACTCCTTCATCGTATTAATTGCCATTCCTACATCATTGGTCACCGCCTTTGCTGTAATGTGGTTATTGGGTTTCACCTTAAACCTGATGACATTGCTTGCCATGTCGTTAATTATCGGAATTCTGGTGGATGACGCCACGGTAGTTTTGGAGAATATTCAACGGCACATCGACATGGGCAAAGATAAGCGGGTTGCAGCCATGGATGGCCGTATGGAAATAGGATTTTCGGCCATTTCCATCACCCTGGTTGACGTGGTTGTATTTTTGCCCATATTGTTTTTGCAGGTATTTGTTGCCGATATGCTCAAGCAGTTTTCCATTGTTGTCATCACTTCTACACTTACCAGTTTGTTGGTAGGCTTTACATTAACACCCTGGCTGGCTTCCCGGATAGGCAAAAAAGAAGATATTAAACCCACCAACTTTTTTAACCGCTTTCTGCTTTGGTTCGAAAAACAATTGGACATATTTATTGAATGGTATGGAAAACAATTAGAATGGGTGCTTAGTCACAAAATGATCTTTACAGGAATTGTAATCTTCCTCTTGGTAATGACCGGTGTAATGATGAAACAGGGCATTATTGGCAAAGAAATGATGTCAACGGGTGATCAGGGGAAGTTTAGGATGAACCTGGAGTTTGATAAATCAATAACCGTTCAACAGAACAATTTCATATCACAAAAAGTCGAAAACTATATTATTCAACAAGCTGGGGTAGAAACCCTTTTCAGCAACGTGGCCGGCCCAAGCACAGGCATTGGGAGCTTAGGCGTGGGTTCGGCAAACCTAACAGAATTTACCATACAGTTAAAACCTGAAAAGGAACGGAGCATCAGCACCGAAGCCTATATGAAATCGCTTCGTAAAGAATTGGAAAACCAGTTTCCGGGAATAAACTATTCGATGGCTGTTTTGGGCCTGTTGCCAAAATCGTCGCCTATTAAAATTACCCTAAGTGGGATTGATATAGATTTGGTAATGAAAACTGGAATTGAACTGAAATCGGTTATTGAAATAATCCCCGGTGCCGATAATGTTCAATTATCGGTAGAAGAAGGCAGCCCCGAATACAAGGTCATTCCTGATAAAGACAAAATGCAGCGTTTGGGCCTAACCACGGCTTATGTTGGCGCGAATTTAAGAACAGCTTTTACTGGAAATGATGATGCAACATTAACTGAAAATGGCACGGAATATCCGGTCCGTATTTGGCTGGACGACTTCAGCCGTAAAAACTTCGAGGATGTTCAGCAGTTTTCTATTGTCAACCCGATGAACATTCCGGTTGAAGTATCACAATTTGCTACGGTCATGCAGGATAATTCGCCTTCCCTGCTTGAAAGGCTCGACAGGCAAACTTCGGTAACCTTAACTGCCGAGTCCTTTGGCCGGCCATCAGGAAGCCTGGCCGATGATGTAATTTCGTACCTAAAAACAACACCATTGCCTCCCGGAGTGCAGTTGACCTGGGGCGCCGATATTAAAACACAAAATGAAAGTTTCGGGGCGCTCGGTTCTGTTTTACTTATTTCATTTATCCTGATATATCTGATAATGGTCGCTTTATATGACAATTACATCTATCCTTTTGTGGCCTTGTTTTCCATACCGGTGGCGGCCATCGGTGCATTTCTGGCCTTAAATTTATCAATGAACGATTTAACCTTGTTTGCACAATTAGGTTTGATT
>Ga0075120_10002590_pt1 | contig 12930 bp, 5 predicted proteins | sample AntAceMetag02UKL_FD_69792 | JGI IMG/M metagenome (GOLD analysis project Ga0075120, IMG submission 69792) | Saline lake microbial communities from Ace Lake, Antarctica - Antarctic Ace Lake Metagenome 02UKL | ecosystem: Environmental > Aquatic > Non-marine Saline and Alkaline > Saline | place... | reverse complement strand
TGAGGCCGAGAAGGCCATCAGTGAGTTCAACGGCAACACGCTGGACGGTCGGGAGATCACGGTGGCGGAGGCACGGCCGCGTCGAGAGCAGTCACGGGACTCTGGCGGCGGCGGTGGCGGCGGTGGCGGCCGTCGAGATCGCTGGTAGATTCTACCACTTGTGAAACAAACGGAGCGGGGCGTCAGATATCTGGCGCTCCGCTCTTGCTTTTCGCCGCGTGGTTCAACAGGCTCTCCTGTCAGTGCTACGATGCTGCGGTATGGAGGATCTGGGCTTCTTCGCGGATGTCTTCGCCGTGCTAGGGCGGGAGCGGAAGGAGCGTATCGATCAACTCCTGCATTCCGCCCGGCTGACCGAGTTCCGCAAGCGACTGCAACAGAGGCGCTGTACGGAACACGCGACACGCGGCACGTGATGCATGCAGAATAGCGGTTACCCCTCGAATCCGCGCCGGGCCGTTCCGGTTACACTTCTACGGCTCGCCTTCGCTGTCCTGGGTGGTCTGAGACTGGAGAGAAGCTGGCGGAGCGGGAGCAGACGAACGGCGCAGCGCCTGCCGCCAGCCGCTGCCGAAGAGGCGCAGCCGGAAGAAGAAGCGGCGGCGGTCGAAGAGGAAGGCGACGCCAGCCCAGCCGACGAAAGCCCAGCCCAATGGTGGTCTCTCGGCGAAGGCGACGATGGCGGGCAGAATAGCCAATGGCGCTTCCAGGGCGATGACCAGCGAGCGGGCGCGGAAGAGGAGCAACAAGAGCCCGCCAATGGAGAGGTAAGCCAGAGAGAGCCCCCAGGGGACGAACCCAGCCAGCGCCAGGTAGAGCAGGCCAGAGACCACAAAGATGGTGTCTACGGTCACGTCATTGCGGCTGAGCCAAGTCTGGCGACCGCTGCGGTCGCGCCGGGCAACATGGCCGTCCATCGTGTCGGTGGTCCAGCCGAGCAGGATGCACAGGGTCACGGTGTCCAAGGCACCGGCGCCGGCGGTGAAGCCCAAGCGCAAGATAACAGCCGAGAGAATCAACCGTGAAGCAGTCAGTAAGTCAGCCCAGAAGCGCATCATTGGGTCTCCTTGCATCGGTGGGAACTGCATTCGAGGCCTGATCGTCAATAACCCACAGAATACAACGTCAGCACGATATTGTCAAGTGACCGAGTGGACATGGACGATTCACTACCGGTCAACCCCTGAACACGAATGCCACGAATTGCGCTAGGTTCAATAGAAACAATCACGACTCTGCTGAAAAAGACCAAAGGCCATCAGCGGATTAAGCAGATGAAGCGGATGAATATGAAACAAGATCTGCTCAATCCGCTTGATCCGCTGATCTTGGGTTTTTTTCAGAGGAGTCATAGATTGGTAGTCTGGTATGGAGCCGCCTACATATCGAACCTTTCGTCCTTGTCAACAGTGTAACAGACAGCCGTCCGCACGCAACACACATCGCCCATCGCAGGCTATCCGACTACGTGATTGAGGACCATCTAACCACCCAACCATGTTTCGTTTCATCGCTCGCCGTCTGGCCTTCATAATCATTGTCGCCCTGGCCATCGTTTTCTTCGTCTTCATGGGCATGCGCATGGCGCGCAACTCATCTGTCGCCATGCCCAACTACCAGATGCTCCGCCACGCCCGCGCCGCTGTCCGCGAGACCCGACAATACGTCGAGCAGGCAGTGCACGGCGACTTCGGCATCGTACGACAGGGCAGGCGCAATGTTGAAGTGCGGGAGATCCTGCGCGAGACCTACCCCAAGAGCCTGGGGCTGCTGGGCGCGTCGCTGCTGCTGGCCCTCGTTCTTGGCCTGATTGCCGGCACGCTGGCTGCCCTGCACCAGCATTCCCCGTTTTCCTTTCTGCTACTCACTCTAACAGTGCTGGGCATCTCCACGCCCACCTTCTTCGCCGCCATGTTGCTGCAGATCGCCAACATCAAGAGTCTACAGATGTTCCAGTTCCGCCTGGCGTTCACCGCCGGCTTCGGCTGGGACTGGCGGCACATGCTCTTTCCATCGCTGGTGTTGGCCGCCCGCCCGCTGGCCTACATCACCCGCGTGGCCTTCATCACCCTGTCCACCGTGCTGAGGGAGGATTACATCCGCACCGCCTGGGCCAAGGGGTTGAGACTGCGCCAAGTGCTCAACGGGCACGCTCTGCGCAACGCGGCCGTGCCAGTGCTCACCGCCGCCGGTATCTCGCTACGCTTCTCCTTGGGTAGCCTGCCCGTAGTGGAGTTCTTCTTCGACTGGCCCGGTCTGGGGAACCGCTTGCTGGAAGCTATCCGCGCCGGCCAGACCAATGTCGTCGTCACTCTGGCCTTGGCGCTGGGGTTGACCTTCCTGGGCATCAACCTGCTACTGGACATCGCCTACCGTTTCATTGACCCCAGACTGCGGGAGTGAGGCCAAGAGGAGCAGATTCGTGGATGGCTGATGGATGGCAAGAGGGAAACGACGAAGGCAATGAAGGAAACAACGAAAATGAAGGGGCTGAAGGGTCTGAGGTGGCCTTCTTCGAACCCGAACCCTGAAACCCAAAACCCGAACCAGCAAAAGCAGCAGATACGCCGCGGCCGGCTGCGAGCTCGTTCCGTGTTCCTCAACCTGCCGCTGGTGATCGGCGCGCTCATCGTCGCCTCGCTGTTCTCCATCGTCCTGTTCGGGCCGCTGTGGGCGCCAGAGAACCCCTATCTCGTGGGCACTCGCGGCCTGCTACTGGTGGACGGCGAACTGACCTCGCCTCCCTGGCCGCCTTCCGAGGAGCAGCCGCTAGGCTCAGACCAGTGGGGGCGGGACATTCTCAGCCTGCTGCTCTATGGCACGCGCAACACGCTGGTCGCCTGCACCTTCATCACCATGGCCCGGCTTATCCTGGGGCTGGTCCTGGGAACCATCGCCGGCTGGAACGAGGGCTCTCTGGCCGACCGAACGATCATGGGAGCCGTCGGCGTCACCACCTCGTTGCCCATGCTCCTCACGGGCATGATTCTCATCTTCGCCCTGGACATCCGCCGCGGTATCAACGTCTTCATCCTCGCCCTCTGTCTCCTCGGCTGGGGCGAGATCGCCCAGTACATCCGCAGCGAGTTCCTGATACTGCGCCAGCGCCCTTTCATCGAGGGCGCACGGGCGGTTGGACTGCGGGGCGTGAGCATCGCCGTGCGCCACATCCTGCCCAACATCCTGCCCCAGCTCATCATTTTAGCCTTGCTGGAAATGGGCGCAGTGCTGATGGTGCTGGGCGAGCTGGGTTTCATCGGTGTGTTCATGGGCGGCGGCACGCGTCAGGAAAGCAGTTTCGAACGGCTGGTGACCATCCCCGATATCCCCGAATGGGGGGCGATGATGGCCGATTCTCGCCTCTGGGCGCGGGCCAAGCCGTGGATGGTCTTCTATCCGGCCATGGCCTTCTTCGTCGCCGTGGTAGGCTTCAACGCCCTGGGAGAGGGGCTGCGCCGTCTCGTCGAGCGAGCAGCAGTGAACACGGCTTTCCTGCTCTCCAAACGCATGCTGGTGATCGTGGGCGTGGTCACGGCCGCCACGGTGTATATCGTGAACAATGTGGGGCCGGCACCCTCGTACACTCGTCTGGCGGAGACATTCGACGTTGAGCGAGCGATGGAACATGTGCGCGCCCTTGGCGAGATGGAGGGACGACGGGCGGGCAGTGAGGGCGGCAAAGCGGCTGCCGAGTACATCGCGGCCAAATTCAAGGAGTATGGCCTGCAGACAGGCGGCAGTGGCTTGACCTACTTCTACAGTTTCGACACCCGCTGGGTGGAGCCCGTGGAGCAGCCCGAGCTAGTTCTGCTGGCCGCCAACGGGTCTATGCAGCAGTTCCAGCACCAGATCGAGTTCGGCTTCCGTATTGACGGACATGGTGGCAGCGGACACACCGAAGCGCCACTGACCCTGATCGGCTTCAGTCCCCATCGACGCAGTTGGTCCTGGGAAGCGTTCAGGGGCATGGATCTGCAGGGGCGCATCGCGCTGGTGCTGGAGGATAATGCCCCGCCCGGTTTCACCACCGAGGCCATGATCCGCGGCGCGGCTGGGGTGTTGCTCGTGGTCGACGATCCACATGACGTCCGTTCACACGTCCAGCTTGCCTATGTCGAACAGGACTACCTGCGCAAGCCCACGCTGCCTGTCTTGGCCATCACCAACGAAGTGGCCGACAGCTTTCTTCAGACGGATGGCCTCAGCGTGGCCGCCGTGCGGGAGCGGCTGGAAACGCTAGGCTTGGCCCGAAGTGAGGAGTGGTTCGTGGAGGAACTGATATGCCACGCTCGGTTGCACGTGGCTCTATCTGAACCGCGCAGGCAGAAACTGCGCAGTGTGCTGGGCTACTGGCCGGGACAGGATGTGGTGCTGGACGAGCAAATGATCATCGTCTCTGCCCACTACGATGGGCTGGGCACTGATCCCGACGGCACGCTCTACGCAGCGGTCAATGATGGTGCTTCGGGGATAGCCACGATGTTGGAAATCGCCCGGCTGTGGCACGAGGCTGGCTACGAGCCGCGTCGTACGGTGCTTTTTGCCGCCTGGGGCGGGGGCGAGCTAACCCGCTCCGGTGCTCAGTCCTACTTCGAAGGCTACAGCGGCGGCCTCTCGCTACTGAACACGGTAGCTGTGATCCAACTCGACCGTCTGGGTGCGGGCGATGATGTGCTGGAGATCATCCATGAGCCACGCCGCGTTCGCAACCTGCTGAACGACAGTGCCCAGCGGCTGGACATCCCTGTCCGGCAGGGAGCTGTTGACTCACACCGCTATCAGCAGATTGTGAGCACGCGCAGGCCGGCAGTGGTTGTGCGCTGGGCCAATAGCGAGGTGGATCCGCGGCGAGATACGCTGATTGATCGAGGCAAACTGCAGGCTGCTGGCGAGATGATCAACCTGGCGCTGATCACGGTCAGTCGGGAAGCCGCGTGGTAGATTGGGAAACTGGTAGATTGGTAGATTGGTGGACTGAGGCAGAAGTACGGTGTCAAAGACCAGCGACAAAGTGATGTGGGCCATCACCGGCCTGATGGTTCTAGCATTGGCGAGTGCGACCGCGCTCCTGGTGCGTCAGGCAGGCACCCTGGAACGGTTGCGCCAGGCTGTGCAAGACAGACCGCACCAGATCGCCGTGTCCGAAAGACCACCTCAGGAGACGCCCGCGCCCGCTGCCGCTGCTGGCGAACGCATCCTCTTCCTCGCCGCAGTCGCAGGGCAGGAGGAAACTGACCTTTGGGCGATACCGGCGGCAGGAGGCGAGGCCACGCGCCTGGCGGAGAACGTCCGCTTCTTCGGACCAACTCCCTTGAGCATCATCGACAGTGGAGACGAGCAGCGGCTGGCTTTCGTCCAGGGGCCGACTGAGGCCATGCGCTTGGTGACGCTCGACCTGCGCAGCGGGCAGCTCAATGAGCTTTTCGCCGCTTCCGAGGGCTGGTGGCTCACCTGGCCATCCGCCTCGCCCGATGGCCAGCATCTGGCTTTCGTGAGCCACGAACCGCCTCAGGGGGAAGAGCTCAGCGGCGACCTGCAGGCTGTGCTCTACGTCGTCAGCGCAGCCGAGGGCAACGTCGAGAAGCGCATCGAGCCGGTGATGATCTGGACGCCGCTGGCCTGGTCGCCCGACGGCCAATGGCTGGCCGTGGTGGGGATGGGTGCGAGCCGTCAGCCGAGGCTAACGCTGCTGCCGGCGGAAGGAGGAGTGCCGCAGGTGTTGCCTCTCTCCGCGGCTTGGCTGGCGGCCTGGTCGCCCGATAGCATGCAGTTGACTACAGCGCACAGGGAATTCAGCAGCGGCCTTGAACTGGTCTCGTGGGACGTCGCCGCGGGGCGGGAAGTGGATTTGGCCCCTGACCCTGGAATGCGCCAAGGCGCCATCAACTACCTGGCCTGGTCGCCCGATGGAGAGTGGCTGCTCGGCCTGGCAGGCACGGACTGGTGGAGCATGGGGCTTTACCTCGTGGGGCGGGAGGGAGGCGAACCGCTGGAACTGTTCGCCGGGGACGGTAGCACGGTCCCCTGGGCCCGCTGGTCGCCCGATGGCGAGCACATCGCCTTCATCGTGGCGCGAGGCGGCAGCCAGAACACGCCTGCGGTGGAGATGGATGCTTACGTGGTGCAGCCGGATGGCGGCGACCTCTGGCAAGTGGATGAGAGATTGGCAGGGCTGGTGAGACAGATGGCCTGGTCGTCCGACGGGCAGCGGTTGGCCTTCGCCTTGAACGACGAAGAGGGCGAGAGCCCCTCCGGGCAGCTCTACGTCGTTGACCTGGGAGGGCAGGCGCCGGCGGTGCTGCACGAGGGGCTGGGGCGGTACTTTTACCCCCTCTGGCTGCTGGCGGCGATTGGCGATTAATGGCGTTCTATGATGGGCGAGGTCTCCCGACCGAGCCTGTCCTGAGTTCATCGAAAGATCTCATCCTGAAGAGCTTACGGTAAGAGCAATGTCCGAGCCTAGACCTGTTTCCACAGAGCAACCATCGAGAGCAGTCCCCGTTCAATCCCACGAACGTGTCGAATTCGTGGACATCCTGAGCGGCCTCGCTGTGCTGGGCATCCTGATCGCCAACATGTTCAGCTACAGCGGGCAAACATACAGCCCGCAAGAGCTGGCCGGCTTTGACCGCATCCTGGTGGCCGTGATCCGGTTCCTGGTGGAAGCCAAGTTCTACTCGCTGTTCTCGCTGCTGTTTGGCTGGGGCATGGCCGTGCAGATGCTGCGGGCGGAGGCACGGGGAACCAGCTTTGTCCCTGTCTATCTGCGGCGACTACTCATTCTCCTGGTCTTTGGTACACTGCATGGCTTCTTCATCTGGACGGGGGACATCCTGGTCACGTACGCCACATACGGCTTCTTGCTGTTGGCGCTCCGCAAGAGCCCCGCCAAGGGCCCTAGGAAACTGCTTCTGGTGCTGGTTGGGCTGGCGCTGCTCTTGTCCATCGTGCTGACCGTGCCTGGCGAAGCGATGGACAGCGTCAGGGGCTGGTATGAGAACATCACTGACTTCCTCCGCTCGCGCACCTATCCAGAGAGCCTGTACGCCACCGGCACCTACAAGGAAATCACCCGTCTCCGGATACAAGACACCCTAGCACGCCGTTCCTATTTCATCTACACCTTCGGCAACATCTTCGGGATGTTCCTGCTGGGCCTGTACGTTGGCAAGCGCAGGATCTTCCACGACGCCGGGGAGCACCTGCCGCTGATCCGCAAGGTCATGTGGATCGGGCTGGTGATTGGTCTGGTTTTCAACGGCATCTACATTTATACTCTCCTTAATCCAGATTGGGCGCCGGCGGAGGTCTACCGGCTGATCACACGCGGCGCTCGGACGATTGGCGCGCCAGCCTTGATGCTCTTCTACGTTTCAGTCGTCATTCTCCTGGCGCAGAAGGAGATCTGGCATGAGCGGCTGGCGCCGCTGGCAAGCGTTGGCCGCATGGCTCTGACCAACTACCTGCTCCAGTCCGTAGTGTGCACCTTGATATTCTACGGTTATGGTCTGGGGCTGTACGGCGAATTCGGCCCGCTGTTTGGCCTGGGGCTCACTATCGTTATCTACCTGGCCCAAGTCCGCCTGAGCGGTTGGTGGCTAGAACGGTTCCAATACGGACCGGTCGAATGGGTATGGCGGGTGCTTACCTACGGCAGGCTCCGGCCGCATGAAGTAGCCCACGTTGACCAGGAGCAACTCCTAGAGCCCAGGGCCCCTCGCCCAGTCACCGCCTGGGTGCGCTCCCATACGGCCCTGGTGACCACCTGGGCGCTGCTGCTCCTCTGGTCGGGGGCGCTGGGCTTCTGGTGGATGCGGCTTCAAGGGCCCTCCATGGTGGTGGGACCGGCGCCTCGAGCCACGGTGCGGGCCAGAGCGACGGCCACCGCCCGCGCTGTACGGGAGACTCCTGCCGCGTTGCCCTTGGCTACACCTGTCACTCATCCGCTGCTGCGGGAACCGGGGGCTGCCGTGCGCTCGGGCGATCTCTGGGCCGTGGCTATGAGTTTTGACGAAGAGGTGGCCTTCGACCACATAACTGAGCTGGCCGATCCTGCATATCTTGGACGCCGTGCCGGCACGGAGGGTGGTCGCGCCGCCGCCGACTACATCGCCCGTCTCTTCGCTGCCTACGACCTGCAGCCGGCCGGAGACGACGGCGGCTACTTCCAGGAGTTTCCCCTCGACTACTTCGTCGCCCTGGACGAAGCGCCGACCCTGGCAAAGATCGGGCCGGACGGCGCAACGCACAGCGCCTACCGTTTCCGCCAGGACTTCACTACCCTCGTCGGCCATTACGGCGGTGAGGGTCAGGCGGAAGGGCCGGTGGTCTGGGCCAACACTTGCAGCCACGACGATTTCGACGACCTGGACGCGGTAGGCAAGGTAGTGCTCTGCCGAGACGGGAGCGGTGAGGACTATCTGCGCAATGGCATCGAACATGGCGTAGCTGGGCTGTTGCTGTGGCGTGACCCCACCGAGCAGCCCTTTGATCGTTTTGGCCGCTATCGGGAGTCGTGGGTTCCCGTGACGTTTCCCTCCTTCGCCGTCTCGCCGGAGGTGGTGGAAGACCTGCTGCAGGGTACAGGGCTGACGCTCGCTGACCTCACTATCGAGTTTGAGAGTGTGCATCTTCCCACCCGCGCCGTGCTGAACTCATCACTCGAACAACGGGAGGAGGTAGTGGGCCGCAACGTGCTGGGCGTTTTCCCCGGTGGTGATCCAGAACACGCCGACGAGGTGCTGATCATCGGCGCCCATTACGACCATCTGGGCCGCGATCCCGACGAGCAGCGCTGCCCGCCGCCACGTACGGGCGGGTTTCAAACCAGCCCGTACTGCCAGACGGTGCCCGGCGCGGTGTGGCACGGGGCTAACGACAATGCCTCGGGCGTGGCCACGCTGCTGGAAATCGCTCGCTCCTGGAAGGAGGCTGGCTACGTCCCCGACCGCACCGTGCTCTTCGGAGCCTGGGACGCCGAGGAGCAGGGGCTGTGGGGTGCCATCCACTACGTCAGGCAGCCTCGCTATCCGCTCACGACCACTGTGACCATGATCCAGCTCGACATGGTGGGCGGCAAGGGAGACACGCTGATGATTGATGGTCCCGGAGCGCTGGCAACGAAGCTGCAGGCGATGGCGTCGTCGTTGGGGATCACCACCACGGTCACCGACCATGGCCGCAGCGACCACGTGCCCTTCCGACAAGCCGGCGTGCCTGCCAGCATGCTCATCTGGGACTACGGTGACGATCCCTACTACCACCGCCCCTCCGACCTGCCCCAGACCATCCAGCCGGAGCAGTTGGCTGCCGCCGGCCGCTTGACCAACCTGGCGCTGCTCAGTCTGGCCTCGGCCGAACCGAATATTCGCGATCTGGTGGAAGAGCGAGAAGCGGCCATCGCCGCCGGCAATCTGGCGCGCTTTCTCGCCACGTCCGATGCCGACCAGCAAGCTGCCGATGGTTTCTGGTGGGACGATAAGCAGGCCCACGGGCTGCAGGACGTGAACTTGCGCGTCACGGACATCGTTGCCGCCCGCGATGTGGCCACGGCGACACTGAGCATCAGCTTCGCGCAGGAAGATGAGGGGATACCGCGCACCGTGCGCGGCACGGCGCACTTCCGTCGCACGTCCGAGGGCTGGCGCTACGCCGGCCCGGCCCTGGCGGAACTGACGAGCGAGCGCTTCACCGTCGCCTATCCGCCAGGCGAGGAGGAGATGGAAGAGTTGGCGGCTTCAGTGCTGGAAACCGCCAAGACACTGTTTCCCGCCCTCCACACCTCCACACTCCCACACCTCCACACCCCCTCCCAGAATCGCCTGGAGCTCTACTCCAAGGCCGATGATCTGCGGGTGGCTGTGTCGCCAGCGCTGCCCCTATCCACCAAGGCCTGGGTTGATGGAAATGGCGCTCGGCTGGTGGTGACGAATGATCTAACCCGCACGCAGTTGTTCACTACCACGCTGACGCAATTGGCCTTGGCGCAGACGGGCATGGAGGAAGCACAGGCTCCCTGGCTCTGGGCCGGACTGCCGTTGGTGGGGGAGGCCAGCGCCGATCCACTGGATTTCCAGCGCATCCACCTGCCGAGGCTGCAGGGAATCCTGAACGAGGACGAGGCCACGCCTTTGGCTGACATCCCCGCGCAGCGCGATGTCTCATCCTCGTCCGTCCCCCCTTCAAATCTGAACCGTTGGCGCGCTCAGGCTTGGGCCATGACCGCTTATCTGCTCGACCAGTATGGCAGTGACGCCGCCGGACGGCTGGCGGCGGCCTTGGGTAGCGGGCTGTCGCTGGATGCAGCCTTCGACCAGGTGTTGTCCATTTCGACCGGGGAGTTCGACGCCGCCTGGCAGAATGGCTGGAGGTCCCGCCTGGCGGGAGCGGAGCAAGGGCTCCAGGCCCTGCTCACCGCTCGCCAGGCGGCGGTGGCCACCTCCGACGCCGACGCTTTCCTGGCTACCGTGGATCCCGAGGACGGTACGTTGCTGGAAGAGGAGCGCCACTGGTTCGCCGACCTGAGCGAGCATCCCCTGCACACCTTCGAGTTGGAGGGGCAGTTGCTGGCCCTGACCGACGATGGCGCGCTGGCGGTGTTCAGGCTGCGCTATCAACTTGCGGAGGGAACGGAGCGACGGGCAAATTACGAGGTAGCGCTGCACCAGCGCGGCGAGCGGTGGTTCTACGCTGGCGTCCCCTTGGAGGCGGTGAGCAGCGAGCACTTTGTGGTCCGTCACCCGCTGCGGCTGGCAACGCTGGTGCAGGCTCTCCTGCCGCACCTGGAGGAGATCTACGCCCGCGAGACGGGCGATCTGGAGATAGTGCCTGATGCCCCTACCGAGGTTAAGCTGTACGACCAGGCCGCGGCCTTCCGTTTGTCCATTGCCACCTCTGTATCCAACGACGTGAACAGTTGGGCTGAGCCAGGCGAGGTGCCAGGCAAGGCGATGAAAATCCTCGTGGACGAGGGTGGCGACGCAACCGATTACCGCGGGAGGTTGGCGTACAGTTTTGCTCGCCATCTGCTGGCGCAGCAAGGCTTGGAGGTGGACTGGCTATGTGAAGGGATCGGTCGGGTAGAGGAATCCCGGATAGCCCCGCAAAGCGGCTATCTCGCCGCGCGGCGAATCTTGAGGGTACAGAGAGCAGCCAAAAACGGTCAGTTGCTGTCGCTGGCGGAGCTGCCTCCCTTCGAGCAGATCGACTCCACGCAGGCCGACTTGGCCTACGGTGCGGTGCGAGACGCAGCGAGCTATCTCGTCACCACGCATGGCCAGGCGGCGCTCAACGAGTTGGTGCGTTCGCTGAGCGAGGGGGAAGAACTCAACACGGCCTTTGGGATTGCTCTGGGGATGACGTTTGCCGAGTTCGAGGAAGCATGGCATGAGTCGGCGGCCCGCGGGCACGTTCCGCCACAGTGGGCGGAAGATGCTCTGACCTTCGATGGCGAGGCGGCATTGGCGCACGTGCGGGAGTTGGCCAGCTCAGTCTACGATGGACGGGAGTCAGGTACCCCCGGCGGCGAGGCGGCAGCCCATTACGTGGCCGAGCAGTTCGCCGCCCTGGGCCTGCAACCAGCAGGCGACGATGGCACGTACCTCCAGCACTTCGCGTTCACCCGTACGCTGTCCATTGACCTGTCCCGTCTGAGGCTGTGGCTGGACGGGGGTCAGGCCCTGAGCGAGTTGGCCTACGGTCGTGACTTCCGAGAGGTGATGGTTGGCGCCGGCGGCGGCGGCGGGACGGCGGCGGAAAAGCTAGTCTGGGTGCGGGACGATGATTACGGCGGCATGGACCTGGGCGGGAAAATCGTCCTGCGCCGAGTCCCTGGCAGCACAAGGCTGGAAGTGCAGAGAGCCATCGAACATGGCGCTGGCGGGCTGCTGCTGGTCACCGATGTACAAGAATCGGAGCTACAGCGCCGTATGCCGCTCGCTCTGAGCGAGATCTTCACCGAGACCATTCCAGTGCTGGAGATGACCCGGAACAGCTTCGAGCGGCTGATAGATGAAGCAGGGTACACGATGGCCGATTTCAACGCCTCTCCGCCAGCACTGCCACTGCGTCTGCAGGCAGAGATGGTGGTGCCGCTGGAACCACCTCAGCCGACGACGACGGCCAACGTGTTGGGATTGATCCCCGGAAGCGACCCTGACCTCGCTGACGAGTTGGTCATCCTCAGTGCCCATTACGATCACGTAGGCCGCAGCCCCGATGGCACGCTCTATCCCGGCGCAGACGACGACGCTTCTGGTGTGGGTGTGCTGTTGGAGGTGGCCCGCCTCTGGCAACAGTCCGGTGTCCAGCCCAGTCGCAGCGTACTCTTCGCCGCCTGGGGTGCCGAGGAGTTCGGCCAGCTAGGCTCTTTGCATTACGTCGCCCATCCTCTGTTACCACTGTTGAAGATAGTGGGCGTGTTGCATCTGGACGCTGTGGGAGCTGGTCGTGGCTTCTTCCTGACCATGGAGGGCGACCTTACACGGGAGGCGCTGCTGCGTGCGCATCTGGAGAAAGGTGCCGCACAGGTCGGCGGAAGGGTGGATTTCGGCACGGCGGTGGAGGTCAGCGACCAGACCCCATTCCAGGAGCGGGATGTGCCGGCCGGTCTGCTCACCTGGGACGGCAGCGAGGATGACGCCAATCACCCCGACGACACGCCGGAGCGAGTGGATCTGCTCAAGCTGACCAAGACGGGCCGCATCGTAGCTCTGACCTTGCGCACGCTGGCCGAGTGACAACCTGTCTGATCGCTCTCAGCTCAGGTCCTCCGCTGGCGTCAGCACAGCCAGCGAGCTCTTGTCTCTGTATTGGCATTAGCATTGCTCTGGTGCTGCCAACGAACTCAGGGCTTCCGCATCCGGAGGCCCTGAGCTCGTTGAGGGTCATGTCCCTGCAAGGTTGTGGGCTGTACTGCCAGGAGGAGTTTGC
>Ga0075120_10002589_pt1 | contig 12933 bp, 8 predicted proteins | sample AntAceMetag02UKL_FD_69792 | JGI IMG/M metagenome (GOLD analysis project Ga0075120, IMG submission 69792) | Saline lake microbial communities from Ace Lake, Antarctica - Antarctic Ace Lake Metagenome 02UKL | ecosystem: Environmental > Aquatic > Non-marine Saline and Alkaline > Saline | place... | reverse complement strand
GTATAGTTGAATACCCATGCCATTGTTCCTTCACAAGGAATATCTGTAGGAGTGGTTATAAGTGTTGGAATAATCGGATTCCCGCAGAAATCATTTACAGAAGGAGGAGTTGGCTGTACCTGTGCATTTGCAAGGCAATCTACCGTCGAAGCTTCGTCTGCTGTTGGAGTAAAGTCCGGGATATCAATAGTATAAGTATAAGTCCAATCATGACTATTGCCAGCACAATCTGTATAGTTGAATACCCATGTCATTGTTCCTTCACAAGGAATATCTGCAGGAGTTGTTATAAGTGTTGGAATAATCGGATTACCGCAGAAATTATTTACAGAAGGAGGAGTTGGCTGTACTTGTGCATCTACAAGACAATCTATTGTTGAAGCTTCGTCTGCTGCCGGAGTAAAGTCCGGGATATCTATTGTATAAACATAAGTCCAGTATGAAACATTAGAAGCACAATCTGTGTAAGAATACACGTAAGTTCTTGTTCCTTCGCAAGCCAGAGGGTCCGGATTGTCAGTCATTGATTCTAGAACAGTAGTGATACTATTACTACATTGATCTACAACTATAGGAGTAGTTGGAGGTAAGGCATCTGCCAAACATTCCACAGTTGAAAATTCATCAGCAGGCATTACAGGAGGAGTTGCAGGCAACACAGTTATTATTTGCGAAACTGTGATACTGTTTGAACAATCATCTGTAACACTATAAGTTCTTGTAATAACTTCCGGACAGTAATTAGAGTCACTAATGTCTTCAATCCATGCAACTGTTGGGGTTAAAGTAATATTGTCCGCTTCATCAGTAATAACATTAATGTCGGGAGCTGGGATGTCTGAAGTACATTCCACAGAAACAGGAATGGGACTTGAAGCTGTCGGATTCTGAGTATCAATTATCACGAGTGTGAAAGAACTTGCAGTACATCCGTTAGCATCTTCAACTCCAACATTATATGTCCCGTCGTTAGAAACATCACAATTTGTAATCAGCGGATTTTGGTTACTATTAGTAAACCCTCCCGGTCCTGTCCATGAATGCGTTACTCCGGCTGTTCCGGTGGCTGATAATTGAATGTCATTTCCTGTGCAATAGTATCCGTCATTTGAAGCAGATACATTAGGAATTGGATCTATTGTAATAGTCCCATAGGCATAAACTGTTCCGCACAATCCTGTAAGTGTTACTGTATAGTTAAATATCCCTGTTTCAGTCGGAGTACCGCTTATAGTAATATCTCCGGATGAATAATTGCCTGTTACGCCAGCAGGTAATCCGCTAAAGCTATCTCCGGTAGAATTGGTACTGGTGTATGTGATATCAACGATGCCATCATTTAAACATATTGTTTGGATGTTATTAGCTGAAGTTAATGTTATTGTGGTAGTAGGCAGAACCGTTAATACAGCAGAAGTGCTATAAACCGGAGAAGTACAGCTTCCTTCTGTTGAAGTTGCCGATAATCGGTAGTAATAAGAATCAGCTGCTGTAATACCTGAAATTGTCATATCAGTAGTTGTTGCGTCAATATAGCTTGATCCCGCAGGCGTTCCGTCAGCTATAGGATTCCAGATTATATTATCAGTTGAATATTCCCATTGAAATGACATATTTGTTCCACCTGTTATTGTGCTATTAACAGATGTAGATTCTCCTACACATATTTCATTATCTGAAAAACTTGCTGCAGAAAGATTAGGGTCATTTACTACCGTAACAGAAACTGGTGTGCGGTTAATACTAGAGTAAGGAAGGGAATAACCTATATAATAAATTATATTGTATAAGAGATTATCTGAATTAGGATTAGGATTCCACCACATTGGCAAAGTCATTCCACTAAATATAACTTTTCCTGAACCCCAATTTTTTTCAGCCAGAATCATTTTAAAATTATCGTCTTGCATCAGATTAGTGAGACCTGTTCCGGTAATTGTAGAATGTGAAATTGAAGTCCCAGTAAAACTAGTTCCACAAGGAGTATATGGAGTATTAAAAATATTATGGAATGGAGTAATAGTTGTTGCAATGGGCGATAGTATTGGATAATTCATTACAGTTCCTCCGAATCCAAAACTCATACCATTATTTTCATTAGGTGCACTTTTTAGCAATAGATGTCCGCCATTGCTTACCCAGTTTTCAATTGCAGTAATATTGGCAGTAAGAAAAGTTTCCAGCTCAGTAGCTCCTGAATCACTTCCTTCTAGATAAATAAACGAAGTCTTTGGGGAAAGTAAATCTGCAATATTTACAGTTTCAAAATATCCCTGGATCCAGTTTCCTGTACCAAATACGGTGTTCATAGCACTGATATTATCAGTTCCATTACCCCACAAAGATCCCACATTTGATCGGAGATAATATTTGTTATTTATATTCTGAGATTCTGCATAATATGTTGTTGTAGTTGCAGGACTTATAGCAAAGTCATTGCCGCTATCACTTGATCCTATTGATGTGCCGCCTGTAGCCTGTGTGTACCAATTTATAATATTATCTGTGGATGTCGCATTTAATTGAGATGTGCCGCCTGTACAAATTATTGAGGGGGTTGCTGTAACAGAGGTTGGGTCTGAAGGCACAAGGGTCATTTCTAGTTTATACAGACTCTTAGTTGTTGCTGATGGAATTGTAACTAAAATAGGACCGCTTGTAGTTTCTGAATTAACATTTGTTGCTCCCGTAAAATCACTATCATTGATATTAATTGTCTCTCCGAAAATAATATTATCGTGTGAAGAACTTGCCTGTGATGTTGTTGATTGATGCTTTTCAGGATATTCATTATTCCCGAAACCAGTGTCTTTGGATTGATAATAATTGTCCGAACAATTATTGGAATTTAGATTTTGTGAATTTCCATAGACAAATATTAATAATAAAACAAATGTTGTTAAAACAAAACGAATGCTTTGCAATATCTTTCGGTTTTTTATGATAGAAAAGAGTATTGTAATTTTATATGACATACAAAATATCAGATTAATGGTTAAATGTTATGATCTAGAATACTGATGCAATTTAAATAAAAATAAATATAAATTCATAGATTTGAAATAATTTGTATTGAAAATTAGACTTTGTAAATATTAAATGAGTTGCATTATATTTTTATAAAATGAAATCTTTTGGAAAATAGTTAATGTCTTAGAGTTTATATGACAAATAAATAATTAATCATATTTCGATAAATGCATTTTACCGTTTTTGATTTTGCATAAAAAACATTACTCTAACACCAAAAGATACATCTGCATGGGCAATATTTTATATATTTTACATAGATTTTCGAAACGTTTACTTTTGGATCATTTGACCATGCCGTTTTAAATTGTTCTAAGTATAAATAATCTGCAGGGAATTCAGAATAGTGGTCAGGGAGTTTATAATCCAGATCAATATAATAATTATTTAGCTCTCCATTTAATGAGCTATTAATAACCTTACCAACAGAATTCTGTCTTCCGAGGCTAAATGCAAAATCATTAAATTCAATAGGCCCATTATTAAGATCAATTAGTTCTTGTAGACTCATTCCCTTTCTTAGTCCGGATTTGTATTTGAATTTACTGCCACCTGGTTTGCTATCGTCGTAATTGCTTGAGAATGTTGCTGCTGAGATAGCTCCTGGTGCGGATATGCCATCTTGATCTTGTTGCCAGATTATTATAACTCGATTTTCATAATCCTTGTAAATAGTGCTGATTGGGACGCTTGAGGCTGGTCCACAGTTCGCTAAGCTAAATTCTACATTGTCTTTCCCAAAATAGTTTTCAAGCTGCTCATGCGATCTAAATTTAATAAAATCCTCTAAGTAATTAATGCTGTAGTAATCATGCTCAATTGTATCCTCAGCAACTTTAAGTGTGATTTCTGTGCTGTCAATTTTCTTAATTTCTGTACTGTCCTGTATTTCATTGTTTGTCGGCTCAGAGTTTTTCTTATTCTCTATGGATGATTGTTCTGAATTATTATTGCAGGCAAATAATAGTAAGACAAAAGTGAAAAGTATTAATTTCGAAAGATTCTTTTTCATGGCTTGATGATTTTATGGTTAGATTGGGTATAAAATTAGTAAAAATTTATTGAATGTTTATCATCATACTGATGATAATTTCCATAGGTAGTAGTATTAGAATTATTATTTTTGGTTTACAAAAAATTCTTTCTCATCACTTGATAATTCTTCTTTCCAAATACTTGATGTGAGCAAAGTGTTTACAGCAGCGCTGTATTCTTCTTGCGATTTCTGCTTGTATTTAGCTGTTGTCCATGTTCCATTTTTGAGACAATAATCAAAATAATCAATTGCTCTTTCTGGCGAACCGCCTAGGAAATAACCTGAGCAGATTAAGAATGGAATATCATTTATTAAGATTATTGGTTCTGTTTGCCAATCAGAATAATCAGTGCCTCCAATAAAAACAGCTCCTCCAATATATGGTCTTCGTAATGTGTCATTTGTTGCAGGGGCCAATAGCATTTTTGTTAGAATAATTAACTGATTCTCAAATTTGTATGTTTTAGCATATTGTGTAATTGTTTTGATGGCAATATCTGTTTCCAAGGTCTGAACATAACATGCTAAATCAATATATGGAGCACATTTGTATGTATCCCAACCAATTTCAGGACAATTCTTTAGCAAGCTTTTAAATTTCACATCTTCAAACTGAGCAAATATGCTTGTAGGTATTGCTATAAGGACAAACAAGAGTAGTGTGTTTTTCATGATTTGTAATTTATTTGTATCAAATATAACTAATATATTTATAAAATATTTTACATTCCAAAAAATGCTAGAGAACTAGAATTAATTTTATTTTTATTAAATGAGAAAATTGTGTTTATTATTTTATTAAAAAAAGGATGTCAATTTGACATCCTTTTAATTTTAATAAGTGGGGTTAAGTAAAATTTGTATCATTTTATGATTGAATTGGTAATTTGTCGCTAGTAGTGTTATGGAAAATATTAGTGTAAGTTACCCCATTATATTTTATATAAACTGTACATCCATCTGAAGCACCGATTTCCCCGTTTCCAGTTGAACCATTAATTGTAAAATCAATTCCAATGTCATAGTTGTTAAATGCAGGAAGTCCATTGTATTGTGTAGGATCATTCCACTCTAAATCATAGGTGAGTTTTGTGTCATCATAACTAGTCCATACTTCAATGTTAGGACTTTGAGAACCATCGAAATTATAGTCATAAATAAAACATGTGGCACTAATTGCGTTTTCATAAACTTGAGACCAATATGTTAAAGCAACATTTGTACTAGCGTCAAAAGAAATTTGTTCTGTATATAAACCGTTGCCGATATCAATTGTAACAATATCTCCAGTTTCACCAACTTTTATAAGTTTTTTATCTGTATCTGTAAACAATGCAACAGAGAAACTTTTTATACATCGCTTGTAAAGATAAACAATTTTACCCTCTGTATAGCTGCCGTCTGTGAGGTTAACCTGAGTTGTGAACCCAACAGGATCAGCATTTGATGTAATTTTGACATCTACCACACTGTCTAAGCCATCAGGAATCAGTCTTGCATCAATGCTAAAATCGTTATCGTAAAGCGATAAAATATTGGTATTTTCATTATTGTCAATTAGTACATCTACAGTGTTTTCTTCAACACTGATTTCTTCTTTATCTCCACATGCAGTAAATGCAATAGTGCCCGCAATTACTGCTCCAATTAAAATGATTTTTCTGTTCATAAATAAGGTTTTAAAATTTCGTAATTGCTAATCAACTTGTGTGCCAGAACTTATACTGACATTTTGATTATTGTGACATTTGTCATGTTTAATCATATAAATAACTATGCTACAGAGCATTATTTTTTTATTTTTATTTTTATTTTTTTTAGGTAAGTGTTTTGGCAATAATTTATGGTCAAATAGAATGTATATTCCTGGTGCATGGGGTTGGCTTAGTCAAAAATTGGGCTTTTGTTTCGGAATAAAATTTACTATTCAGTAACTAAAGAATAAGCATCTTTTTACTTGCTCTATGTCTTATGCCCCATGACTCATGCATACATTTAAATTATAACAGTCCTTAATAACTATAGGGCACTTTTTGCTAATTAAAAAGTTATATATATATTTATTAATTAAAACAATTGGTTTTTGAGCAAACCAAGTCATTGTTTTTACGTTCTCATACTGTGACGAATTGGGAAAAAAGTTAAAATTGTTGGTTTTTTGGTCTAAATTTGTATTTAGATATTAAGAATTTGCCACATTATTGTAAATTTTGCTAATTTTGTTGAAATAAACGTCAAGGGCTTCATGAAAAAGTTTTATTCATTTTTATTCAGTATATTGTTTTTTGTATCTGGTATTTTTGCTCAGAGCACTACAGGAACTGAATTTTGGTTGTCGTTTATGCAAAATTTTGATAATCCTGAAAACACATTGCTTTATATTACATCAGATGTTGGAGCAACAGGAACTGCTAGTATACCAGGGAGTGGGTGGACACAAAACTTTACGATTCCTGCTAATGGGTCTGTTTTAGTAACTGTTCCCGAAGCTCAAAATGCTGCTATAGATGTTGGAAATTCAGTGCTATATAAAGCCGTTAAGGTTATTTCTGATTCTCCTGTTGCAGTTTATGCTGCAAATCAGCGTTCTGCTTCCTCTGATGCGACTTTGGTTATGTCTTTGGAGTGTTTAGGTGATTCATATTTTGTTAATGCATATTCTCCATTTAGTGGAAACCCTTCACAATTTGTTGTTGTTGGTGTTGAAGATGGAACATCAATAGAAATAATCCCTTCTGCTGCTGTAACTGGTGGAGTAGGTGCAGGGACTCCATTTAATATAACTCTCAATACTGGAGAGGTTTATATGGTACAAAGCAGCGGTGATTTAACTGGAACATCTGTTAAAGCAACTGACTTAGGAAACTGTAATAATTTTGCAGTTTTTGCAGGAAACAAATGTGCAAATGTTCCATTGACTTGTACATATTGTGACCACTTATATGAGCAGATGATTCCTGTTAAAGCATGGGGTAAAGAATACATTGCAGTGCCTTTAATGACAAGGATAGGTGATACATATAGAATACTTGCCAGCGAAGATGGTACTGTTATAAATATTAACGGTGGAGTAGGGATTAATCTAGATGCAGGCGAATTTTATGAAACAGCATTGAATCCAGCTTCCTTTATCGAAGGAGACCTTCCGATTTCAGTTGCTCAATATAGTGAAGGAACAAGTTGTGACGGTGTCACTTCCGACCCATTTATGATAATGCTTTCACCTGTAGAGCAGACTCTTGATTATATCGTATTTCAGGCATTTAATACAGCTGCAATAAACCAGTTTTATACAAATATTGTTACTGAGACACCTTATACTGGACTTGTTGAGTTGGACGGGTCAACAGTTACAGGTTGGGCAGCAGTTCCAACAAATGCTGCATATTCTTATGCCAGACTTAATATTGCTCAGGGAACACACGTGCTTACTTCATCGGAGGGAGTACTTGCGACTGTTTATGGTTTTGGTAATGTTGAGTCATATGGATATTTGGCAGGTGCAAAAATACAACCATTAAATGTCAGTTTTGATATTATTGTAGATGGAAGTCCAGCTGCGTTTGATGAATTTGTTGACACTCTTACATGTTCGCAAACAACTGTTGATTTTGAGTCCACATCAGATAATATTACTGATATCTCATGGGATTTTGGTGATGGATCTCCTATTTTTGAAGGTAATCCGGTTATTGGACATGCTTTCCCAAATTCTGGAGATTACGTTGTTACAATGTATTTTATGAGAGATGGAAGTTGTGTTGAGGAATCTCTAGAAATGAATGTACATACAAACAGTACTCTACCGCCAATTGCAGAACTATCAGATTCTATTGTTTGTAATGGAGACCCGTATTTAGTGAGTTTTAATATACCGGATATTACTTTTGAATGGCAGGATGGATCGATAAATTCCAGCTATACATTTGATGTTACTGGCGATTATTCTGTTACAGTGACCGATGCAATTGGTTGTTTTGCAAGTTCCGATTGTCATGTCGATTTTGTTAATCTGTCTGTTAGTACGACTTTTGAAAATATTAACTGTAACGGTGTAAATGATGGAAGTATTACTGCAAATCCAACAGGAGGAAATGTTCCGTATCTTTATGAATGGGATACCTCTCCCGTTGAAACGACACAAACGATTGCAGGGCTCGATGTCGGCACATATACTGTTACTGTCACAGAAGACCTTGGCTGTACTGTTGAAGCTACCACACCATTGATTCAACCTCCATCATTAAATATTACTATTGATGAGGTAGGCGATATTACATGTTATAATTTTGATGATGGTTCCGTTTCAATTTCTGCTAGCGGGGGTACAATTCCTTACGATATTATTTGGTCAGAAGCTTCAGTTGTCGGATTTGAACCAACAGGGCTTGCTCCAGGACAATTTAATTTTACTGTAACCGATGCAAATGGGTGTACTGGCGAGGATATTTTCATTGTTGACGGTGTTCCTGAATTCTTAATTAATGGAGCGGTACAAGATGTTGAATGTTATGGTTTAAATACCGGACAAATTGAGGTTGATATTGTTGGTGGTGTACTGCCTTATAATTATAATTGGTCAAATCAGAATTTGGCCGAGGATTTAACGGATGTTTATGCCGGATCATATACTATAACTGTAACAGATGCAAACAATTGCACAGTGTCAGAATCTTTTGTCATTACGGAACCAGATGAATTAATTGCAATAATTAATTCACAAGATGTAGCATGTTATGGAGATAATACCGGTCAGATTTTACTTAATTTTACTGGAGGGACATTCCCATATCAGTTTGATTGGAGTAATGGTGCCGGAACTCAAAATCTTATCGATATTTATTATGGCACTTACATTGTTACTGTAACTGATGCTAATGGATGTTCTGCATTTAATTATGCTCAGATTCATCAACCATCCTTACCTTTGCATGGAAATATTGAGCCCACTGACGTGCGTTGTTTTGGAGAAGGAAATGGTGCTGCTGATCTTACTGTAACAGGTGGAACGGAATCATATTTATTTGAGTGGAATAACGAAGAGATAAGTGAGGATACTTATAATCTCATTCCTGGAATATACATGGTTACTATTACTGATTCGCATAATTGTGTTACGGCAGATACTGTTCAGATTACTCAAGCAGATGCCCCATTGACAGGAATAATATATGGTTCTAATGTGGATTGTAATGGTGGTGAGAATGGCAATGTGTATATAAATGTTTATGGAGGTCGTATGCCATATCACTATGAGTGGAATTCAGGAAGTTGGCAACAAAATTTGGTGGATGTGCCGGCAGGAATTTACACCGTTACTGTTATTGATGATAGTTATTGTCAATATGTCATGACGTATGAAGTTACTGAACCGGATCCGTTTTATATTCAAACAATGGATAATCCCACAATTTGCTATGGAATGACAGCTCAGATTGGTATCGGAATTATTACCGGCAGCGTTTCGCCCTATACAATTTTATGGAGTAACAACGATAACGGGATGACTACATTGGTAGATCCTCTCGAAACTACTGTTTATACAGCGCATATTGTAGATGCAGCAAATTGTGTTAGCGAAGACATTTCTGTAACAGTAACTGTGCATGATTCTATAAGTATGACGGTTTTTGCTTCTGAGGATATTGTATGTCCAGGAGAGCCCGTTTCGTTTGATATCAATGTTCTTGGAGGAGGAATTGTTGCCGATTCTGTTTATGTTAATGATACGCTTTTAGCTATTCCGGTTTCACTTGAAGTGTTTACTGATACTATCCTTAACTTTGTTATATATGATGTATGCAATTACGATAGTGTTACGGTTTTGGTTCCATTAAGTGCATATCCTCTTCCTCCTGTTGATGTAATTGCAAACCCTGTTACAGGTTGTGCTCCATTATCTGTTCAATTTGCTGAAAATAGCGAAAATATTGGGCAGACGTATATTTGGGACTTTGATGATGGTGATTTTGAAAATCTATCATTCGATAAATATCCTTTTCACACATTCTTTAATTCACGTACATATCATGTAAATCTTCTTGTAATATCAGTTGAAGGATGTAAAAATGATACTACTATTAGTATTACATCATTTCCTGTTCCTGATGCTGATTTTGTAGCAAGCCCCTCAAATGTTAGTCTGTCATATCCTTTGGTTTCGTTTATTAATTATTCCGAAGGTGGATTTTTCTATAGCTGGGATTTTGGTGACGGTATTAATAGCACAGCTTCTAATCCAAATCATTCTTATAGCGAAGCAGGTGTATATGATGTAATGCTTAGTACTGTTTCATTATATGGTTGTGTTGATACTGCAAGTGTACAAATTAATGTAAACAACGAATTGACTATTTATGCTCCTACAGCATTTACGCCTAATCACGATGATCTTAACGAAGAATTTAAAGTTGTTTTGGCAAATGTTGATTTGGATACGTATAATTTATCTGTCTTTAGTCGCTGGGGAGAGAAAGTGTTTGTAAGTGAAGATTACGAAATTGGATGGAATGGTCGTTATGACAATATGATGTGTAATCCCGGTGTTTATTCATGGATGGTTACGTTTACCGATTTGTATGGAAACCATTATACTGAAGCTGGGTATTTTACTTTAATTAGGTAAGGAAGTATTTAGAGTGACTAAAGTACTTAGAGTGTCTAAAGTGAACTAAAGTACTTAAAGTGAGCTACCCTTCGACATTTCGACAGGCTCAACACATCGCTCCGCTCAGGGTACAAAGTGAATTAAAGTTGTAAATACAGTACAAATCTACTTGCCTCGCTCCTTACCAAACTTGTCCATTTTACAGCAACATCTTTTACAAGTATTCCCGCCCCATAAAATTTCGTACAATCCTTTTGGTTTTCTGATTTTTGGTTGTATTTCCCCGCAAACAGGACAATGAACATTCTTTAAATTAATTCCAATTTTTGATTCTAAAGAAGTCATTTGATTACAGGATTAAATAACTGTTGATTAAGTTCATTCATCTCTTTTTCCGCATCTTCTTTTTTGTCAAATTTTTGGACTGCCATAATGGTATTCCCGCTATCGTTTAGCAGTATAATCCTAAAATCCTTAATGGTTTGGGTCGTTTTTCGATTTGATTGACTATAGCTTGTATATGACTTTAAACTTTTATGAATAGCAAGACTCATCCCGGGTTTAATATCTGTCCAATAGCCAATACTAAAAACACCAAAGAGATTGTTTGAGAACTTGATTTTTTTGTTTTCAAAGTCAATTGTGGTACTAGTATTTGAAAGTGCAAGAAATGCACCGACTATTATTGTTGTAATACCTATCCATGAATAAAAACAGGCATAAATTCCAAAAAGCAAGATGATAACTCCTGCAAAGGAACCGGCTGGGCCAAATATTTTATCAAGTTTATTGGTTTTCATAAATTTGTTTTCAACAAAAATATAAAAACCAACTTAAAATATGTTAGTTATGAGTTTTATTTTTTCTTCCGTGTACTTAGTCCACAGGGAAGATAAAGTGGACAGAATCCTATAAAACTCACTAAAACAAAAACACTTGCTACTACCATTAGAATAATTCCGAGTGTGCCCGAAATAACATCTGTGAAAAACAAAATTGTAATTCCTGCTGCAATAATTATTCTTAATACTTTATCTACAGCTCCTATATTTTTTTTCATATCTATTTTTTTTAATTTAATAATGCACCTTTATTAACTATTAATAAAAATTCAAGGTGTTTTCTTACCTAATAAACAGATTCAATATGGAATTGTTGATTGTGTTTAGTTAATGTATGATGTTTGCTTTTGAACAAAGTAAATGAGTCTTTCTCTTAGAAATTTCAATTTCTTATAAGTCAGACCATTTCCTTCAGCTCTAGTTAGTAGAATTCTCAGTTGTTCTTTTTCATTTAGTAGGTTGTAATTTTTTAAAGCATTTTTGTAATTAAAATACTTTTTGCCTTTAGTCTTATTTTTAAAAAAATCTTTGTGTCTTATAGGATAATAACTTAATTGCATCATAGGATCGTATGGCATATGGGTTTTTATGAAAAAGTCAGGATCTTTCATATAGTAATTAAAAACGAAATCCGTTGAATTATCGATATTCTCTTTAGAAGAAGCATCCCAAGTGGGGTCAAAGAGATAAAACTTATCATCAATTTTAATAATATTCCATGCATGATCTTTTGAGGTTTCTATCTTTCTATTTATTTTAACATATCCTAAAATTGAGTACGCTTCAATTCCGACCGCATTGCATAATCCAGTAATTATTGCGGAATAGTTTTTGCATTTTCCGGTTTTGGTTTTAAATGCATAAGATATCAGATCTTCATTTTTAAGACTATCTACAATTTTTCTTGAAAAATAAATATTCTTTGTAGTCCAAACATATAGAGCACGTACAAAATCTTTATTTTCTGGATATTCTGAACGTATATGTAGAGCTAAACATTCCGGATTTTCACAAATTGAATCAGGAATCATAAACGCAAATTTATCTGGACTAAGATTTTCTTGAGAAAATAAAGTAAAGGAGGATAAAAATAGGATAAAGAAATAAAAAGTTTTCATCTGATTAATTTCTCACAAACATCCATTTTACAGAATAGTATAAGCCCATTCCTATATAACCGAGAATTCCAGGTTTTTTCTTTTCCTTTAAGCTGATTGTTATTGTAGAATATTGCACGAGATGGTCTATACGGTTCATTTTACCTGTCAATAAGTCGATGGTTTGATTTAATCGTTCGAGCTCTATTTCAACTTTTAATGCTGCTTCTACATTTTCAGCTTTCTCAAGTAATTCAAGATAGCGTTCTCTTGCTTTTTGAGCATTCTCGAGTCTGATTTCATAATCCAAATATTCGTCCG
>Ga0075120_10002588_pt1 | contig 12940 bp, 8 predicted proteins | sample AntAceMetag02UKL_FD_69792 | JGI IMG/M metagenome (GOLD analysis project Ga0075120, IMG submission 69792) | Saline lake microbial communities from Ace Lake, Antarctica - Antarctic Ace Lake Metagenome 02UKL | ecosystem: Environmental > Aquatic > Non-marine Saline and Alkaline > Saline | place... | reverse complement strand
TCTTCTAGTGGGCTGTAGCACTCTTCTAACGCATCACGAACACTTGATGTGCCATCAATAGTGTATTTAACACCTAAACCGTGAGCAACTTCATGGAACATTACATTTTGGAAGAAACCATCTTCGAATTTCACATGTTTAACTTGAGATTCGTCAATTAAAAGCCCTGCAATTGGAATTAGAATTGTTTCAAATTTAGCCTGCATTGCATTTTTAAGTTGAAGTTTCCTTGAACCTTTTTGAGAATGTACTCTTGGGTCGTTTGGAAGGTTAATAGCAATGTTTTTACTTGCAGCATTACAATCACCACCATAATAAATGACATTATAAACATTCATGTCACCTGTAGGAGATGAATTATCTTCTTTTTCCATTCTAGCATCAGCATATTTATATGCATCAGCAATTGGAAGGCTTTCTTGTAACTTAGGTAGCAGAGCTGTAAATCTTGAAATATTTTTGCTCCAAACTAGATCTTTAACGAGAATTTGACCAGAATGGGCAGATTTGAGACCTTTAAAACCATCTTCGTAACTTTCGATAGGGCCAACAACGAAATCAATTAAATTGTCTTTCATATCCATCCAAGCAAGGTCACTGGCAAGATATTCATCAGTACGTAAAGCAGTAGCGCGTAATTTTAAATATGTTTTAAACCCTTCATCATCTGCTAAAACCGCGGCTTCTTCAAGAAGTGTAGCAGCTTTTTCGATTAATTCTGTATATTCTTCATGATACCAAACGCAAGTTAAGTTGCCTTCTTCGTTTCTTCTTAATAATGTGTACCAGCTGTTCTTGTTTGGATCGGTAAATGCTTCAAATTCTTCTTCAGTTATATCCTGTGGATAATAATTTGCACCAGCAGGTTTTGCACCAAACTCATTCATAAATGGTTCATTTCCATTTAATCTGTCCCAAGGACCATAATTGATCATTGCGTATTGTTTTGTTGCTTCATCTTCGATTGTAGATAGAAATGTTGCCTTATCACCAATTGCATCTTTCCAGAATAACTCTTCCATAATATCTGCAACTTCGATAAGCTTTTTAAGCATTTCTTTTTGGTTGTCTGATAAATGGCTTAAATCCGCTGTTAGTTCAACTTCGGCGTAATTGTTTACTAATTTTTGCATTTCTGTAAGTTCTTCTTGTTGTTCTTCGTTTTTTGTTTGATTAGCATCGCATGCAGAAAACATTACGACAACAACTAATAGCATAAGAATGCTTGAGATTTTTGTATTCATAATTATTATTATTTAATTAAATTATTATTGACCAAAAAAGTAATATATTGCACCAATAGCACCTAGAACTGCAATAACAAGTAATGCGATTTTCCACCAGCACCATGGTCTTTCACCTTGAACTTTACCAGTACGTCCGTTTACAATAAATCTATAAACTTTATTTTTGAAACGATATGCACTAATCCAGATTGGAAGGAGCGTGTGCTTAAATGTTATATTTGAGTATGCAGTTGTCAATGATGTTATTTTTTGATGATCACCGCCAATTTGATGTTTAATAGCTTCCCTGATTTTTGGATCCATTTTGACTTTAGCAACATCGAAACCGTCTTTTAGTCCAATTCGGTATGTTTCTGTTCTGAATCCTGTAAGGAATTTCTCATCAAACGGGATAAGGTTCTCGAGGTCCCAAGGCTCTAGTTTGTTAGTTTTTTTCTGAGGTAGGGATTTGCTCGCAATTACTAATACGTCATCAAAAAACAGCTTTAAAGTTCCCGAAACACCAGTCCATCTGGTTTTGGTTACTGTACGGGTTTTGGTTTCACCATTTTCGGTGTATGATTCAGTCGTGCTATAGTCATCGCCTCTTTGACCTTTGTATTTTGAGATAGTGTCAGAATCATAAGTCCAGTATGGAATATACATTCCTGCAAGTTTTTCTGCTTGTGTAGCAAACTTTTTTAGTCCAGGAGGGGCAAACCATAATTTTTTCAACCATGTTTTAAAAGAAGTTAAGGCTTCTTTGCTAGTAATTTTAAACGGTAGTAATGATTTTGGTTTGATTTGTTTGCTAGTGCTTTCGTTTTTAACGATAAGCTTATTTCCACAAAAAGGACAGTCGCTAGATATAACATTTGGGTCAAGTGTGGTAATTGCACCACAAGCGTTACATGCAATTGTCGCAACTTCTTCTATGTCGCTTCCACTTTCAGCCTCTTTAAGATATTGCTCAAAGTTTAGTTCATCAATAGATTCATCCCGAATTTCAATTTCGTTTTTTGTTCCACAAAAAGGACATGTAAGCGAAGTCGTACCTGGTTCGAATTCAAGTTTCGCAGCACATTTGGTACATGCTATATCATCCTGATTGGTTTCGGATAATTTAGGGTCAAAAGTGTTTTCTTCCAAGGCTCTTGTATTTTAATTAATATTATTTAGCTGTAAAAGTAAAAAATATTTATTATTGTTCAATATACATTTGTAATTATTTTGTTCTTATTTTGAGTGTAATTTTGGTTTATATTATTAAATATTAACAATAAAGATGTTTCGTTTCAGTGTATTAAGGACTTATTAACAGCCTTTTTATTAAAATGTCAAAAAAAAACCTAAAAAAGTTTTGCTATTAAAATAAAAATAACGATTTTTGCAGTCCTAAAATTAAAGAGTATACAGTTATGGCAAAAATTTGTCAAATTACAGGAAAGACAGCAATGGGTGGAAATAATGTTTCTCACTCTAAAAGAAGAACAAAGAGAACCTTTGATGTAAACTTGAAGACTAAACGTTTTTTTAATGAAGAAACACAATCTTGGGTTACTTTGAAAGTTTCTGCTGCTGGCATTAGAACCATTGGTAAAAAAGGATTAAATATTGCTTTAAAAGAAGCAAAAGAAAAAGGTTTCATTAATTAAGATCAGGAGGATTAAATAATGGCAAAGAAGAGTAAAGGAAATCGCGTTCAGGTTATTTTAGAATGCACTGAACATAAGGAATCGGGAATGCCCGGAACTTCAAGATACATTACTGTTAAAAACAGAAAAAACACTCCTGACAGAATGGAGAGAAAAAAGTATAATCCGATTTTGAAAAAAGTAACAGTACATAAAGAAATTAAATAATTTGAATCATGGCAAAGAAAGTTGTTGCAACACTTAAAAAAGAAGGTGGTCGTACTATCGTTAAATGTATTAAAATGGTTAAATCTTCTGAAACAGGTGCTTATCAGTTTAAAGAATCTATTATTGATAAAGAGTTATCAAAAGAGTTTTTCGCAAAGAAATAATATATTTATTATAGATATTTAAAGCACCTTCCGCTTGCGGTTAGGTGCTTTTTGTTTTAATTACAATTTAGCGTATATTTGTAAAAAAAAATCTAGTTATGGCTCTATTTGGTCTCTTTGGTAAGGATAAAAAAGAAAAACTGGATAAAGGATTAGAGAAAACTCGCTCCAGTGTTTTCGATAAATTAAACAGAATTGTTTTTGCTAAGTCTAAAGTCGACTCTGAAGTTTTGGACGAGCTTGAAGAGATTTTAATTTCTTCTGATGTTGGAGTTGAAACTACTGTGAGAATTATTGAAAGAATAGAGCAAAGAGTTAAAAATGAAAAATTTGTCGGTACAGCAGAGCTTGATGAATTACTTCGTGATACCATTGCATTATTACTAGAAGAGGATAATACTGAAAAACGTGATGAAAGTGAAATACTGGCAGAGTATAAGCCATATGTTATTATGGTTGTTGGTGTTAACGGTGTAGGAAAAACAACTACAATAGGTAAACTTGCTAACAAATATAAAAATGCTGGCAAAACTGTTATAATTGGAGCTGCTGATACGTTTCGCGCGGCTGCTATTGAACAGTTGCAGATTTGGTCAGACAGGGTAGGAGTACAGATGATCCGTCAGAATATGGGGTCTGATCCTGCTTCAGTTGCTTTTGATACAGTACAGGCTGCAGTGAAAGCTCAGGCCGATGTTGTAATTATTGATACTGCTGGAAGATTGCACAATAAAGTGAATCTAATGAACGAGCTTTCAAAGATAAAAAGAGTAATGCAAAAAGTAATTGATACTGCACCTCATGAAGTAATGCTTATCATTGACGGTTCAACCGGGCAGAATGCTTATGAACAAGCAAAGCAATTTACTAAAGCAACCGATGTTACTTCACTAACAGTAACAAAACTTGACGGAACTGCAAAAGGTGGAGTTGTAATTGGCGTGTCAGATCAGTTTAAAATACCGGTCAGATACATTGGTATTGGCGAAGGAATTGATGATCTTCAGGTTTTTAATCGCAGAGAGTTTGTGGATTCCCTGTTTAAAAAGAAATAATACTATAGGTGACTGAGTGACTTGTGCTGAGCGCAGCCGAAGTCACCTAACTTAAATCCTACTTAGTTTAATCATATTAGTTTTGTCTTTTGCAGTAATTGGAGTACTTGCAATGTGAATTACTAGATCACCTTTTTTTATCAAGCCTAAGTCAAGAAGTTTTCCTATGGAGAATTCAATAGCTTCGTCAATAGAATCAAAAATTGGGAAATAGAAAGTGTCGACACCCCACAATAATGGTAAAACTCTTAATAAATCTTTATTTGCTGTAAAAGTGAATATTTTAGCTTTAGGTCTATGACTTGATAAGCGAATTGCGGTATATCCAGAGAATGTAAATGGAATTATTGCCTTAGCATTTACCTGTTCTGCCAATGTACATGCGCTTTGTGATAATGAATCTGGTAGAAATCTGATACTGTCCGCTTTTGGTGGATGAACTTTATAGTAAATGTTACGGTTTTGTTCTGTAAAATCGATAATTCCTTGCATTGCTTTAATGGTTTCTACGGGATATTTTCCTACCGAGGTTTCACCACTAAGCATTAATGCATCAGCACCGTCTAAGACTGCATTTGCAACATCATTTGCTTCAGCACGTGTTGGTCTGAAGTTAGTTATCATACTTTCTAACATTTGAGTTGCAATAATTACAGGTTTTGATTCTTCGATGCATTTTTCGACAATCATTTTCTGAATTACAGGTACTTTGTCAAAACTAACTTCAACTCCAAGGTCTCCGCGCGCTACCATGATTGCATCGGTAAGTTCAATGATTTTATCAATATTTTCTACCGCCTCAGGTTTTTCAATTTTGGCGATAATATTTACTTGTTTATGGAAACTTGAAATATAATCCCGTAAATAGGTAATGTCTTTTGCTTCACGTACAAAAGAAAGTGCAATCCAATCAACATCATTATTTAAAGCAAAAATAACATCCTTTTTGTCTTTTTCGGTTAAACTAGGTAAACTGGTTTTAGTATTTGGTAAATTAACACCTTTACGAGAGAATAGAGGACCTCCATGGATAACTTTGGCATCAACTTTAGAGATTCTGTCGCTTTTTACAACACTGAGTTTTATTTTACCATCGTCAATCAGGATAAAGTCACCTTTTTTTACATCTTTTGCAAAATCCTCATATGTCATGTAGAAAGAGTTCTCTGCTTGTATTGATTCATCAGTGTGAAAACTGACAATGTCGTCGTCATTCAGCATAAATGGCTCATTCTCAACAATGCCAACACGTAGTTTAGGTCCTTGTAGATCCGCTAAAATAGCAACACTTACATTTAATTCTTCTTCAAGTTCACGAATAGTTTCTATTATTGGAACTTTGTCTTCATGGCTGCCATGTGAAAAATTTAATCTAAAAACATCTAGTCCTGCTAGAATCATTTCTCTTAGTACTTCTTTTTTCTCACTAGCTGGGCCTAGGGTAGCTATTATTTTTGTTTTTGAACCTAATTGCATAAGCTTTGGTCTTGGTTAATTATTACAAATTTATTATAATTTTTCAAGTTCTTGTATTAATCTATGATAAAATGAAAACTAAATTTATAATAGAATACTTTTATCTATTAGAATAGGCAAAGTTTTAACTATCAGATGTTCAGGTAGATATGATATTATTTGAGGTTGTTAGTATAAAATTGAAAAGTAAATGCATCTATCAATATTATTTCTATGTCTTAGTATTAAATTTACAGCAAAACTAAATGTTATGAAGAACTACTTATTTTTAGTTATTGGTATTTTGATGAGTTTGGGTTTATTTTCTCAAACAGTGAGTTATGATGAGGCTGTTTTAGTAGGAACAAATTTCTACAAACAAAAAGCTGTAGCTTTTAATCGAAATAAGTCAAATTCTGAAATTTCTGATGAGGTTTTAGTCAAATCACAGCAGGATAATAATGCATTTTATGTATTAAATTATCGAAATGGCGGGTTTGTGCTTGTGAGTGCTGACAGAAGAACTGTTCCAGTATTGGCATATTCATTTGAAGATTCTTTTGATATAGATGACCTTGCACCAGCAAATCGTTTATGGATTGATAAATATATGGAACAACTTGATTTGATAATTGAGAATAATATCTTGCCAGATATCAAAGTGGAGTCAATGTGGGATAATGCAATAGATAATAATTTTGCTGATAATAGATCTGTAAAAGGAGTAGATAAGTTAGTTGAAACAAAATGGAATCAGGATTATCCATATAATATTTTTTGTCCGGAACATCCTCAGGGGCCTGGCGATCATGTATATGCAGGATGTGTTGCGACTACCATGGCTCAGGTCATGAAATATTGGAATTATCCAGAAACAGGAAGAGGATCTGCAGAATATTTTTGGGGAGATTACATTACAGTTAATTTTGAAGAAACTACTTATAAGTGGGATGAAATGACTACAACAATTAATTCTATCAGTCGTGATGCTATTGCTGAATTAATATATCATTGTGGAGTCTCAGTAAATATGGATTATAATTTTGACGGTTCAGGGGCGTCTATATCAAACTCCTTTTATGCATTAAAACAAAACTTTAGGTATCGTGCAGGAGTGACAGAAGAGGAAATGTATTTGTATGAAGATTACCAATGGAAATTTTTATTAAGGGAAGATTTAGATAAAGCTCATCCTATAATTTATAGAGGTACAGATGACTATGGTAACGGACATGCATTCGTTTGTGATGGATATCAGGATACTTCATATTTTCATTTCAACTGGGGTTGGGGTGGATATGGCGATGGGTTTTACTATCTTGACGATATAAATCCTCAAATGGATTTTCATTGGGGACAGGGAGCATTAATAAACCTTACACCTAATTATGCCGAATATTGTAATTCAATGGTATATAACCAGAGACAATGGACGTTTGATGATGGGAGTGGACCAAACTATTATTTTAATAATCAAGATTGCGATTGGCTGATTTCTTTGACAGACCATGATGTTGAGTTTATTAAAATAAATTTTACAAAATTTAATACCTTAGAAGGAGATACTTTGTACATATATGAAGGTAATTCCACTGCCGGAACACTAATCGGAGAATATTCTGCCAACGATATTCCTACTGAACTATTTGTTTACAATGATGAAGTGTATTTTAGATTTGTTACTAGTTCCGAAGGTCAATCAGTTGGTTGGGAGCTAATGTATAATACTTCTGTTCTTGGTGTTGAAGACGATGTCTATTCTGACCTTATAGTTTATCCAAACCCTGCAAATGAACAATTAAATATTGTAGGATTAGTTGATAATTCAAATATTGTTATTTACGACCTTAGCGGAAAAGTGCTAAAAGAAATTTCTGCAAACAGCCGTGTTTCTATTGATGTTTCTGATTTAGCAAGTGGGGTTTATTTTGTAAGAGTAAATAGTGACGAAAAAACTGAAGTCTTGAAGTTTGTGAAGCAATAAAACAAATAATAATAATCTACTGAAGAGGAGGCAACATATGCCTCCTCTTTTTTGTCTATGCTATAATTGCGTATTGAATAGTTTAATTAATTTGGAATTAATAATTAATAACGTTATATTTACATAAGCATTAGTTATAATAACACTCGAATCCTAAAATATTTTATATTATGTCTAGACAATTTAAGTTACTAGCATTAACAATATTTGCATTGTTGATTTCCTATTATACATATGCACAAGAATACCTTATTTCTCAAGGTGGAAGTATTACTACATGTTCTGGAACTTTATATGATTCTGGAGGTGCAGAAGGCGATTATGTAGATAATGAAGACTATACTATTACTATAACATCTGCAAATACCGATACATATGTAAGACTTTTTTTTGAGGAATTTGATTTAGGTCCTAGTTTTTATTCAGATTCTTTAATAATATATGATGGGAATGATGTTGAGTCGCCTGTCTTAGTTGAATATGCATTCTGGAACAATCTTGAAGGAGATGTCATTGTTTCAAGTGGAAGCTCTTTAACAATAAGGATGCATACTGGTTTAAATATGAATAGAAGTGGATTTAAAGCTTTAATAGAATGTGTTTATGATTGCCAGGACTATGAAATTGCAATAGTTGGGTCAGATCCTGATTTTTTCGATATTGATTCTTGTTGGATAGATATTTGTCCAGAAGAAAGTGTCGAATTTTATGCAGAATCAACTTTTCCTAATAATGATATAAACTATCTTCAATCATCAGATAGTCTGTATTTTAAATGGCATTTTATATCAAATGACATATCAGAATCTATTGAAGGTTGGGGTATGGATACTGTTGAACATACTTTTGTGACACCAGGAGGATATAAAGTTTATCTTTCTGCAATTGATCAAAATCATTGTAGGTCATATTATGATAGTATGTATCGTGTTAGGACTCCTATGTTACCTAGATTTTATGATATTATGATGGATAATGGTGTGTGTTATGGTGAGCCACTAGTCTTAGATGGTCATGGACTTCAAGATACTTTTTATACAGGTTTTCATAATTTTAGCCCGGTTTGTTTCGATATTCCAGGAGGGAGGAAGTGCTTTTCACTACAATCTTTAAGTAAAAATGCAACAATAAATTCGGCTGAAGATATTATCTCTGTAAATGTTAATATGGAGCATTCTTATTCTGGTGATTTAGATATTGTTCTTGAGTGTCCAAATGGGCAAATAGTAACTTTATTTGAGAAAGAATGTAAAAATAATTTTTTTGGAGAGCCAATACCTGAAAGTGATTGTGAGTTTGGAATCGGATATGATTATTCATGGGAAATGGATGCAATTAATCATTTTAATGATTTTTGTGAATATGAAGTGCCTTTTCCCACAGGTGTTTATTGTCCAATCGAAAGTTTTGAAGGTTTGGTTGGGTGCCCTGTAGATGGAGAATGGTGCTTGCATTTTGAAGACAATGCCGGTCCTGATGATGGAGTTGTTTTTAGTGCTTCAATTCATGTGGCAAATGGTGTGATGAGCAATACAGATTGGACATATACTGTGGGTTATGATAATAGTGAAGAATCTACAGCTATTACATGGACAGGTGAAAATATTGAAGCTCCATCAGGAGGTATTGTTACCCTCTATCCAGAAGTGGGCACATACTATTACAATTTGTCAATAGTTGATAATTGGGGGTGTGTATTTAATCATGACTATTATGTTAGTGTTTATCCAGAAAATGATGAGTATTGTCAGGCATTTTGTTCTGAAAGTATTCTTACGACTACTTCTGGTATTGTTAATGACGGAAGTGACTGGTTGTATCCATCTCAAAATAATACACAGTGTACTTGGCTAATCTCCCCATCTGAAAAGTCAAATTCTGTAATATTGATAGAGTGGGATAGTTTTAATGTTTATCCGAATGATACTTTATATATTTATAATGGGAATGATAATACTGGGGTTTTGCTAGGAGCATATAGTAATGGTGTTGACTTGCTTGAAAGTATTTTGACTACTGAGGGAACGGCTTTTATTGAATATATTACTGATTCATATTATCGTTCTGCAGGCTGGTCAATTATCTACGAAACTGTTTTAGTCGATAATCCAATTGAAAGGCTGAGTTCAATTGCTATTTATCCAAACCCTGCAAACGAACAATTAAATATCCTTGGATTAGTAAATAATTCAAGCATTATCATTTATGATCTTAGAGGAAAAGTTCAGAAAGAAATTTCTGCAAACTGCAGAGTAGCAGTCGATATTTCAGATTTAGCAAGTGGAGTTTACTTTGTTAGAGTTAATAGTGATGAAAAATCAGAGGTGTTGAAGTTTATTAAACAATAACTTATTTATAAGCTTGCATTAATACATCTGTCCTAATATTTCGGTTTACTGTCCTAGTACAGGATTAATTTTTTTACAGTTCTTTTGTTTCCGTGGTAAATTCTTACATAATAAGCTCCATCAGTCAATCTAGAAACGTCCACTTTTTGATTCTCACTATATAAAATGATATTCCCAAGCACATCAACTATTTCGGCTGAAACAAAATCTTGCACGTCAATTTGGATAAAATCCTTAGCGGGGTTTGGATACAACTGACAAAAATCAAGACCTTCGCTAATGCATTTCTCTAAATAAATAATATTAAACAATTTGAAAGAACCATCAAAATCAACTTGTTTAAGTCTGTAAAAACTATTGACGCTGTAATTCTCATAATCTATTATTAAATACTTATTGGATATATATGAATTTCCTGCTCCTTCAACTCTTTCTAGCAAATGCCAATTCTTAGCATCTTCACTCCACTCAACTTCAAAGTAACTGTTGTTATTTTCAGATGCGGTTTCCCAAACAATTTCTCTTCTATCATTATCACAGATTGCAGAAAAACTAACTATTTCAACTGGTAATAGTAAGTTCTCTTGATATTTTGTAGATGCTAAAGTAAAGGGAGAAAAGTCAGTAACAAAACCTGAAGTTATTGTCCCGTTACTGATGGTGCCTGTAGTATTTGTATTTCCTTCGTCTTGCCATGTGAGACCATCCCATCTTGCCACTGTAAGCTGTGAGATATCAGAAATTTGACCACTTCTTATATCCCAACTTAAAGAAACCGAAACATTATTGGTTCCATTTCTATCAAGTATCCAAAACTCTTTTTCACTAATCTTGACAATAGCTGGCTCATATTGAGTGCTATCATACAAATCGTTTGGCATTTGGTAATAATATGAAGCTGTAAAGTAATCTGCTGCATTTCCACCACCTTGTGCGGCAGATATACTAATAGGAGCATACAAGGTCTCGTCACCAACAGGAAATTCAAAGAAGGTATTACCTATTTTTCTGCAATATCCATTAATGCATTTGTCGGGACCTGCACCTACTACTACCTTTGCAATATCAGTAAGTATTACAATATTTCCATTTGTATTTATATTGCCTGATACAAATTCCAGAGTATTATAAATTGTAATATCTTCTGTTAAGCTTATTCCAGCTCCATTCATTTTTAAATTATATATCTCCCTAGCAAAACTACCCGTAGGAATTGAAATCACACTAAGGTTTGCAAATTCAATCTGATCTAAACTTGATCCTGCATCAATGCTTCCGGTAGTTCTTTGAATCGTCCCAGCGACTATCAATACATTGGCGTTTAAATTAAGTATACCTAAAATTAAATCTAATTTTCCTTGTACATCGACATTTCCAGTAAGTTGTATACCGAAGCCAGAATCCAAAACCAAATTATTTAGTGATATAGACTGTAGATCAATTTGTTCAGTACAATCTTGGAATTGAATATTAGAATTAGCTCCGCCTATTAATATGCCTCCTGCATAATTTATGTTTCCACTTATTCCAAGAGTGTTTGAAAATAATTGGAATTCACCATCTGAAAGTTTTAATACACCTGTTACACTCAAATCTCCATTTAAAGTCACACTTATTAAATTAGAAATTTCAAGATTACTAATTTCATTGTCATAAAATATGTCTGCTTCGAGGGTTTGAGATGCTATTCCGGAAAATATTATATTTGAAGATATGTCATCTGCATAAACTTTTCCTGTACCAGAAAAGTCAATATCATCTGAAATTGAAAGACTATGATTTCCAACAATAAAATGTTTATCTGATGTGTTGGATAATACAGCAACGGTGAAATCTCTGTCTAAAATACAATTATTTGTTGGTGATACTGCAAATAGTATATCCTCACCATTTATAGGGACCACATTTCCTTGCCAATTTGATACATTTGCGAAATCTGTACTTACACTTCCCACCCAAACATTAGCAAACGGTACTACAGTAATTGTAATCTCGCTACAAGTTGAAACATGATTACAGGGTACGGCATTCTCATATCTGCCATAATATGTAGTTTCCTCTATTGGACTTACAACAAGACCGTTACCAGTACCAACAAATCCACTTCCACATCCATCAGTATACCAATTAATTTGTTCAGATGTCCCTCCTCCTCCTCCTATTAGAGTTAGGGTCGTGCTGCAACCTGTCATAATAGTTGTTTCCGGAGCATTTACAGCTGTTGGATCTGTTGATGTTTGTTCCACCACAATTTCGATACTATCAGTATTGCTGTATATTGTTCCTTCGTTATCTGTCTGAATTGTCAGTTTAAGCTTGTAAGTACCAGGAATTATTGGTGTAATAGTTGGATTTTGATCAACAGATGAAGATGTAAAGCTTAGAACATCTGGACCAGAAGATGTCCATGAATATGTGGGAGCGGTTTCTACTGCCCCTAGGCATCCTCCTGATAAAGATATTGTTTCACCTAAACAAATAGAAATGGATGAAGCTGAAATTTCTGAATTTAGAGTACCTCCACCAGTCATAAGCTCTTCAAAAGTGAAGATATAACCTGGAGCTCCATTACAAGCTGCAAATACATTAAGTCCAGTGCCAATATGGATTTCTTGATTATTACTGCAATCACCACTTAAGCCGCCTGTCCAAACCCTAATTGTTGCTTCATCTGGTAGCCATAATGCACATTTATCTACAAATAATATGGTAGCATACGGAGATAAATTTGGAGTTATATATATTGAGGGAGTGTTTAAAATAAAGTCTGTAGCATTGCTAGTTTTTCCATTTAAAGTAAGGGAACCACTAATAACTAAATTGCTAAAAAAATCTGTTGTGATACC